>Escalade_p1__coassemble_1145_pt1 | contig 12457 bp, 9 predicted proteins | sample Escalade_p1__metabat2_low_PE_008 | metagenome-assembled genome bin Escalade_p1 | reverse complement strand
ATATCAGCTTACCCCACTGAAGGGATACAAATATAAGTCTGAATTTGAGGAGTTAGAGGGAGTTAGAGGAAGTTAGAAGGAAGTTAAGGGAGTAACATACTAACCCACTGCACACAACTGATTTCCGAAGACATCCTTCACACAGCTAATTCCTGCAAACCGGTTTCACGCAACTGATATCAGCTTACCTCACTGTAGGGATACAAATATAAGGCTGAATTTGAGGAGTTAAAGGGAGTTAGAAGGGAGTTAAGGGAGTAACATACTAACCCACTGCACACGGCAGAAACAGTTCCGGCCTCACTGTAGGGGCGTAAGCGGAATCGCCGTTAGGCGCAGGTAAGGGGCGACTGTCTGAGCGAAGCGAGTTATAGCCCCGTCTGCGAATAACGGAGATGGAGTAGCCCCGGAAGTGCAGACGGTCGCTTTTCTTTTTTGGTTCTTTTTCTTTTGGCGACGCAAAAGAAAAAAGAACAGTAACTTTTTTTTAAGGAGTTAGAGGGAGTTAGAGGAGTTAAGGAGTTAAAGAAGAAACAGTTAAAGAAGGAGTTAAAGAAGGAGTTAAAGAAGGAGTTAAAGGAGGAGTTAAAGGAGAAGCAGTTAAAGAAGGAGCTATTAAGGAGTTAAGAAGAAAAAGCTAAAAAATAACCAAAAGAAAGAGGATGCATTACCCAAAGCAATACATCCCCTCCTCCTCATACTAATTCAATAAAGAAAACAGAAAATCTGTAAATCTGTATAAACTATAACTATCAGATGATATACTGCGAGCTGATAGACTCGTTGTTCATCACGCGGCGTATGGTTTCAGCAAACATATCAGCGATGCTCAGCTGTTTTACCTTGTCGCACTTCTTGGCATACGGAATACTGTCGGTGAATACCATTTCTACCAGCGCCGACTCCTGTACGCGGAACGAAGCAGGGTCAGACATTACACAGTGGCTAGCGATGGCGCGTACCGATTTTGCACCCGCTTCCAGCATCACGTTGGCAGCCTTGGTTATAGTTCCGGCCGTATCCACGATATCGTCTACCAATACCACGTTCTTGCCTTTCACATCACCGATAATCTGCATGCTAGCCACTACGTTGGCCTTCTCACGAGTCTTGTTGCACAACACCAGGGGCACACCCAAGTATTTAGAGAATGTGCTGGCGCGCTTAGAACCGCCCACGTCGGGGGTAGCAATTACTAAATCTTCCAGGTCCAAAGACTCGATGTAGGGCAAGAATACAGCCGATGCATACAAGTGGTCTACAGGGATATCGAAGAAGCCCTGAATCTGGTCGGCGTGCAAGTCCATCGTGATGAGTCGGTCGATACCGGCCACAGACAGCAAGTCGGCCACCAGCTTGGCGCCGATAGACACACGCGGCTTGTCTTTACGGTCCTGACGAGCCCAGCCGAAGTAGGGAACCACGGCTACGATGCTTTTGGCTGACGCACGCTTGGCGGCATCAATCATCAGCAGGAGTTCCATCAGATTGTCAGAGTTAGGAAACGTAGATTGAACCAGGAATACGTGTGCGCCACGGATAGATTCCTCATAAGACACTGCGAACTCACCGTCGGCAAAGTGGGTGATGTTCATATTTCCCAGCGGACAGCCCAGGCTGGCGCAAATTTTTTCTGCGAGGTATCTCGAGTTTGTACCAGAGAATACCATAAAGGGTGCTCTTTCGCTCATTTTTATTAATAGAGGTTAGCTATGTTTAATTTGCATGCAAAGGTATGAAATTCTTGTTACATAAAGCAAGGGTTATTGTAATATTTTTCTTTTGCAATCCCGATTTTATTCGTAGCTTTGCTCTATGAAACAGTTTATGGCGGTCTGTATATGCGCATGGTGGGTGCTGTCTGCGCTCTTCGGAGCCTGTTCCTCGGCCGGCACCGGCAGAGAAATCTCTCGCGTAGATTCTCTGAACAGGCTGGCCTATGCCTGCCGTTATAAAGACCTGGAGGCCTGCCGACGCTATGCCAGCGAGGCATGGCAGCTGAGCGGCGCACGCTCTGATGCCGCAGCCGAGGCTCTCTGCCACCTGGGCTTCGTGGCGTTTATGCAGATGGATCTGGTAGAAGCCGGGCGATGCTTTGCGCAGGTGGAGCAGCTCACGGGCAACGAACTGGAGCGGCTGGTGGCCGATGTGGGGCGCATGGCCATCTGCCAGCGAAAGGCGCAGAACAAGGAGTTCTACGACTACCGTAACCGCGCACTGAAGCGCCTGAAGCGCATAGAAGAAGAGGCGCATCTCTTTGCCTCGCCCCATCAGCAGCAGCGGCTCTGCTTTGCACGTTCGGAGTTCTTCCGCGTATCGGCGGCCTACTACGACCGGCTGCAGCAGCGCGAGGATGCGTGGCAGGCCCTCCGGCAGATGCACCGGCAGCCGGGGCTGAATGCCGACACGGCCCAGCTGCTCTATTACCATTATATAAAGGGCACGGCACAGCTGTGCGACGGGAGCACGGCAGACGAAAGGATGCTGGAGGCATTCGACCAGCTGCTGGGGGTATGGCGTTTGGCCACTCGCTACGGATACCGCTATTTCGAAGGAAATGCCTGGCAAGGCATGGCCCACTGCCTGCTGGCGCCGGGGGGCTACGACCTCTTGCTGCGGCATCGGCAGGCGGCTTTGCTGCAACTGGGCTGGCCGCTCGATTCGCTCCTGCCGCTCCGCATGGGGCAGCAGGCGTTGCAGGTGTTTACGCACTACCGGGCTCCCTACAGCCGGGCAGGGGCCTACCTGGCGGTGGGCAGCTATCTGAACCGTCACGGGGCCTATGAAGAGGCCATCGACTCGCTCACGGCGGCGCTCGACCAGGTGAATCACCTGCGGGGCATGGCTCCCGAACGCTTTGCCCGTATCTGCGAGCAGTTTAGTGTGTCGTATGCCGGGCTGGGGCAGAAGACGGAATCGGATGTGCATCGTAATATGTACCTCGATATGCTGGACGATACCCGGCAGGATAAGGAGCTGGAGAGCCGATACCGGGCGCTGGAGCAGCAGTCGCACCAGCTCAATGTGCTGATGACCGCAGTGCTCGTCGGATGGGTAGGCGTGGCCCTGCTCTTCGTCTGGTTCAACCGATGGTCCAGGCAGCGTAGCCGCCGGCAGTTGCAGCGTCTGCAAGGACTGCTCGAGGGGTGCCGACAGCTCACGGCTTCCTTGCCTGCCCAGGCGCAGACGCAGGAAGAGGTGATGCAGGCCATGGAAGAAGCCCTTCGGCCCACGGTGAAGCAGCTGTTTGGCACCGACGACTTCTCGCTGCACGAAGGCAGGCTGGAGGTGCACCGACGCCTCTCGCGCGAGGAGCAGGCCATGGTGGGGGTGTTTCAGCCCTACATCCGCTGGACGCTGGATAACGGGCTGGCGTCTGTCTCGCTGGGCGACGAACGGAAGCGGCAAGAGAAGCAGCGCTACGTGTACGAGCGGCGCATAGCCGACAACAAACGCCAGAATGTGGTGCGGAAGGCCTGTCTGACGCTGGTCAATGGTATGCATCCCTACATCGACCGCCTGCTGCACGAGGTGAGGCGGCTGCGGCAGGCAGAACCCTCTTCCTCAGTTGGGAACGGTACAGCAGTCTCTCTCTCAGCTCTCGAAGCAGCAGAGTCTTCCTCGGCTGGGAACGGTACAGCAGTTTCTCCCTCGGCTCTCGGAGCAGCAGAGTCTTCCTCAGCTGGGAACGGTACAGCAGTTTCTCCCTCAGCTCTCGGAGCAGCAGTCTCTTCCTCAGCTGGGAACGGTACAGCAGTCTCTTCCTCAGCCCTCGGAGCAGCAGAGTCTTCCTCAGCTGGGAACGGTACAGCAGTTTCTCCCTCAGCTCTCGGAGCAGAAGAGTCTTGCACCTACCTGGAAGAACTGACCGATACGCTGAACGAGCATTACGACCTGCTGGCGCTCTGGATTCAGATGAAGCAGGGGGCTTTGAGCATGAATATAGAAACCTTTGCACTGGATGAACTCTTCGACCTGATGCGCCGCGGAAGCCGCTCGTTCGAGCTGAAAGGGCAGACGCTGGAGGTGAAGCCGGCACCGGTGACGGTAAAGGCCGACAAGGCGCTGACGCTGTTTATGCTGAACACCCTGGCCGACAACGCCCGCAAGTTTACTCCGCGCGGCGGACACGTCGGCATCTCGGCGCAGACCGCCGATGGCTATGTGGAAATAGCGGTGACCGATACCGGATGCGGACTCTCGGCAGCGGATGTGGCGCGGCTCAACAGCGAGAAGGTCTACGATGCCGGCACCATCGGACGCGATACGGCGGGCAACGACGGGGAGTGGCTGCGCCGCAAGGGGAGTGGCTTCGGGCTGATGAACTGCAAGGGTATCATGGAGAAATACCGCAAGACGAATGCCGTGTTTCAGGTGTGTCGCTTCGGGGTGGAGAGCACTCCGCACCGGGGCAGCCGCTTCTATTTCCGCCTGCCGCTGGGGGTGAGGCGCACCGTGCTGCTTCTGGCCATATTGGCGCAGGCTGTGGCAGGATATTCTTTAGATACAGCTGCCTCCGCAGGTGCCGTCAGCCCCTCCGTCTCAGATACTTCCTCCGCAGGTGTCTCAGCTCCCTCTGTCTCCGATACGGCTGCCTGCGCAGGTGTCTCGGTTCCCTCTGTCTCCGATACGGCTGCCTCCGCAGGTGTCTCGGCTTCCTCTGTATCAGATACTGATGCCTCCGCAGGTGCTTCGGATCCCTCTGTCTCCGATACGGCTGCCTCCACAGGTGCTTCGGCAGTATCTGCTTCTCCGGATCCTTTTGAGGAACTGCTCGATTCGGCCTCGCTCTATGCCGACGAAGCCTATTACGCCAATATTGACGGCGATTACGAGTGGGCGCTGGTATACATCGACTCGGCCATGCAGTGCCTCAACCGCCACTATCACCGTTATGCCGCAGGTGCCGCACAGCCCTCCATGACGCTGACGGGGCAGCCCGGCGAACCTCCTGCCGAACTCGCCTGGTGGAAAGAGGGTTTCCCTTCCGACTATCACGTGGTGCTGGACATACGCAACGAAGCCGCCGTGGCCTACCTGGCCCTGAAGCAGTGGGTGCCCTATAGCTATAACAACGATGCCTATACCACCCTCTACAAGCTGCTGGGCGAAGACCGGTCGCTCGAGGGGTATTGCCGGCAGCTGGAACGCTCCACGGGCAATAAGCGGGTGGGCATGATTCTGGGTATCCTCTTGCCCGTAGCCCTGCTACTGGGCTATGCCTTGCTCTATATCCGCAAGCGCCTGCAGCACCGCTGGAACCTGGAGCAGGTGCTCCACATCAACAGCCGGATGTTGGCCGTGGTGCAGCCTGCCGTATCGCAGCAGCGCATGGCCGATACCGCTTTTGCCGGCCTGCAAGATTTGCTCGAGGTAGAGGGCATCGGCCTGGCGCTCTTCTCGGAAGAGGAGGGACGGCTGGAGATAGCCTTTAGCGAGGCCACTGCCGCAGGAAGCGCCGCTGTGCGCCGCGAGGCCGACAGCCTGATAGACAGTACGCTGCTGGAACGCTGTTGCCGCGAGAATCGCACGCTGCACGAGGCTGGCCGACTGGTGTTTCCGCTGCGCGCAGAAGGAAGCGGAGAGAACGGCTGCATCGGTGCCTTGCTGGTGAACCTCCGGGCCGGAGCCTACCGCGAGACCGACCGCCTGCTGCTGGAGCTGGTAGCCGGTTATGTGTCGGTGCTGGCCTACAATGCCGTGGTGAAGCTGGCCACGCAGAGCCGCGACGTGGAAGCGGCGGCCGATGAAACCCGGCGTGCCTCGTGGGAGGCCTCGCAACTCTATGTGCAGAATCAGGTGCTCGACAACTGCTTGTCGGCCATCAAGCACGAAACGGTGTATTATCCGCATAAGATAAAGCAACTCATCGGTCGTCTGCACGCCGCGCCTCCTCAGTCTGCCGACGGGGCGGACACGCTGCTGGCCATCGAAGAGCTGGGGGTGTACTATAAAGACCTGCTTACGCTGCTGAGCCGCTGCGCCTCGCGCCAATTGCAGGAGGTGACTTTCCGCCGCACGGCCGTGCAGGTGCCGCTCTTGCTGCAGGGGGTGGAGCGCTATTTCCGGAAGCGGACCGCTGCCCGCCGCACAGACCTCACTCTTACGCTGCATTCCCTGCCGGTGGCGATGTGGGGCGATGCCTATCTGTTGCAGTTTCTGCTGCAATGCCTGGTAGACGAAGCCTTGTCGGTGCCTGCCGCCGGACAGTTGTGTGTAGGTGCGCGGCTGGAAGAAGGCCGGGTGCAAGTATACTTCACCGACCCTCGCCGCACGTGCACGCAGGAAGAACTGAATCAGTTGTTCTATCCCAGCCGCAAGCGCATGTGGGTGGACGACAGCGGCACGCTGCACGGCATGGAATACCTGCTCTGCAAGCAGATTATCCGCGACCACGAAGACTGCCTGGGGCAGCGGGGATGCGGCATGAACGCACGTCCTGCTCCCGAAGGCGGATACACCGTCTATTTCTCTCTGCCATTAACCGAACTTGATATAAACAGAAAAGAATCATGAATTATAAAGTAATCATTGTAGAAGACGTAAAACTGGAACTGAAGGGCACGGAGGGCATCTTCCGCCTGGAGATACCCGAAGCGCAGATTATCGGCACGGCCATGACCGAACAGGAATTCTGGACGCTGATGCAGCAGCAGGTGCCCGACTTGGTGTTGCTCGACCTGGGGCTGGGGGGCTCTACCACGGTGGGGGTGGAAATCTGCCGGCAGCTGGCCAGTCGCTATCCCGATGTGCATGTGCTCATCTTTACGGGCGAAATTGTCAACGAACGGCTCTGGGTGGAGGTGCTCGATGCCGGGGCCGACGGCATCATTCTGAAGACCGGCGAACTGCTGACACGCACCGATGTGCAGGCGGTGATGGACGGCAAGCGGCTGGTGTTCAATCAGCCCATCCTGGAGAAAATCGTGCAACGCTTCCGCCGGGCGGTGCTCAACGACTGCAAGCGGCAGGAAGCCGTGATTCATTACGACATCGATGAGTACGACGAACGCTTTCTGCGCCACCTGGCGCTGGGCTACACCAAGGAGATGATAGCCAATCTGCGGGGAATGCCTTTTGGCGTGAAATCGCTCGAAAAACGGCAGAACGACCTGGTGAACCGCCTCTTTCCGGAGGGGGAACGGAGCGGCGTAAACGCCACACGGCTGGTGGTACGTGCCCTGGAATTGCGTATCTTAGACTTGGATAATCTGGAAGCCGATGAAGAATAAACTGTATGATGTGCGCCTGCACCCCGTGGCAGGACTGCTGTTTCTGCTGGCAGGCGTGGTGCTGCTCTCGTGGATAGCCGACTGCTACGGCTGGTACGTAGTGTATACCGCTACCGGCGAAGAAATACGCCTGCAGAATCTGCTCAGTGCCGAGGGAATACGCTGGTGGCTGCGCTCCATGGTGCCCAACTTTCTGCACTACGCTCATCCGGGACAGGCCGTGGTGGCTGCCATGGGTGGGGGAGTGGCTCTGCATGCCTTTGCCGGCTGCCGGCCGCTGACGGTCAGAAAGCAGCGCGCCCTGACGGCCGCCCTGGCAGTGGCCGGTGGGTATATGCTGCTGGTGCTGCTCCTCGCCGTGCCCTCGTGGGGCATTCTGCGCGGAGCCAATGGCGGTCTGTTTCCTTCGCCCTTTACCGAAAGCCTGCTGTTTCTGCTTTCTTTGGGCACGGCACTCACCGGTGCCGTATACGGTGCCTTGTCCGGCCGCTACCAGCGTCGCGGTGCGCTGCTGGCAGGACTCACCTGCGCCATGCCCTTTCTGGGCTGCTACTTTGTGCTTTCCTTCTTCACCTCCCAGCTCTACGCCTGTGTGGTGTACACCCGCATGGCCCGGTTGCTCCTGCTGTGGTGGCCCGGCCTCTCCCTCTGCCTTCCCTTGCTCTATGCACTGCCCGTGGGGCTGGCCTGCCACCTGTATCGCCGTCAGCGCATCTTTTCGGCCAGGTAATCCTCCAGCTTCAGCAACTCGTCGCGATACTGTGCCGCCTCCAGGAAGTCCAGCCGTTTGGCCGCCTCCTGCATCAGCTTCCGCGTGCGCTCTATGCTCTTCTTCAGCTGGTCGGCATTCATGTACTGCACTATGGGGTCGGCCACGGTGCGCGCCCCCTCTTGCGGAGCCGCATACTTCCGGGCGGCAGTTGCCGCCTCCGGGCGTTTCACCTCCTCCGTCTGTGCCCCGCCGTGCATGTCAAACGGATTGATACTCTTCGCCTTCCGGATTTGCTGCGGCGTAATGCCGTGCTCCTCGTTATACCTCAGCTGCTTCTCGCGCCGGCGGTTCGTCTCATCGATGGTCAGCTGCATACTCTCCGTAATGCGGTCGGCATACATAATCACCCGTCCGTTCACATTCCGCGCCGCCCGTCCGGCCGTCTGCGTCAGCGAGCGGTGCGAGCGCAGGAATCCCTCCTTGTCGGCATCCAGGATAGCCACCAGCGACACCTCCGGCAAGTCCAGCCCCTCGCGCAGCAAGTTCACCCCGATCAGCACATCATACAGCCCCTCGCGCAGGTCGGCCATAATCACCAGCCGTTCCTTGGTATCCACATCACTGTGTATATAATTGCAGCGTATGCCATTGTCCTGCAGATACACCGTGAGCTCCTCCGCCATGCGTTTGGTCAGCGTCGTCACCAGCGTACGTTCCTCGCGCTCTATGCGCTGCTGAATCTCCTCCATCAGGTCGTCTATCTGATTCTGGCTGGGCCGCACCTCGATGACGGGGTCCAGCAGTCCCGTGGGCCGTATCACCTGGTCCACGATTACCCCCTCCGAGCGAATCAGCTCATAATCGGCCGGTGTGGCACTTACAAAGATAATCTGCTTGGCCATAGCCTCAAACTCGTCGAACTTCAGCGGGCGGTTGTCCATGGCAGCCGGCAGTCGGAATCCATACTCCACCAGGTTCACCTTGCGCGCCCGGTCGCCCCCGTACATCGCCCTGATTTGCGGCACACTCACATGACTCTCATCGATTACAATCAGGAAATCCTCCGGAAAGAAATCCAGCAGACAGTACGGTCTGGAGCCCGGTTCCCGTCCGTCGAAGTAGCGCGAATAATTCTCGATGCCCGAGCAATGCCCCAGTTCACGAATCATCTCCAGATCATACGTCACCCGTTCGTTCAGCCGTTTCGCCTCCAGCGGCCGTCCCTCCTGTTCGAACCACGCCACCTGCCGGTGCAGGTCGTCCTCTATCTCATGAATGGCCCTCAGCGTGGCCTCCTTCGACGTCATGAAGAGGTTTGCCGGATAAATCTTATACTCCGTAAACGTGCCCAGCACCACTCCGCTTACCGGGTCCACCTCCTCGATGCTGTCCACCTCGTCGTCCCAGAAGATGATGCGCAGCAGGCAGTCCGTATACGCCAGAAAGATGTCCACCGTATCCCCCTTCACCCGGAAATTTCCCCGGCTCAGTTCCAGGTCATTGCGCACATACAGGCTGTCCACCAGCCTTCTGAGAAACACGTTCCGGCTGAAATTCCTGCCCTGCTGCACCTCGATGACATTGTTGTAGAAGTCCGACGGATTCCCCATGCCATAGATACACGACACCGACGACACCACGACCACATCCTTCCGCCCCGAGAGCAAGGCCGAAGTAGCCGCCAGCCTCAGTTTGTCTATCTCATCGTTGATAGCCAAATCCTTCTCGATATACGTATCGCTCGACGGCAGATACGCCTCCGGCTGATAATAATCATAGTACGACACATAATACTCCACCGCATTGTGCGGAAAGAACCCCTTGAACTCACTGTACAGCTGAGCCGCCAGCGTCTTGTTGTGGCTCAGCACCAGCGTAGGCTTGTTGATATTCGCTATGACGTTGGCTATGGTAAACGTTTTTCCCGAGCCGGTCACCCCCAGCAAAGTCTGGGCCGGCACCCCCTGGCGCACCCCTTCGGTGAGCTGGGCGATAGCCTCCGGCTGGTCGCCGGTAGGCTGATAAGCAGATACAAGTTCGAATGTTGACATAAATTCTAATTTCGTAGCAATATTCGCAAATTTCTTTGATATAAACAAAAATATTTTGTTTCTTTGTAGGAAAGAGCAACAACCACTCATTAAAACAAACCTCTATGGTAGCGAAACAACTCTGTATTTTTCTGGAAAATAAATCCGGCTGCCTCACCGAAGTAACCGAAGTGCTGGCCCGGGAAGGCATCAACCTCTCCGCCCTCAGCATTGCCGAAAATGCCGATTTCGGTATCTTGCGCGGCATTGTGTCCGAACCGGACAAGGCCTGTAAAGCATTGAAAGACAGACACTTTGCCGTACACATCACCGACGTGATAGGCATCCGTTGCCCCAATCTGCCCGGCTCCCTGTCCCGAGTCCTGCGTCACCTGTCAGACGAAGGCGTGTTCATCGAGTACATGTACTCCTTTGCCCACGGCAACACCGCCGACGTCATTCTCCGCCCCAACGACCTGGACCATTGCATCCGCATACTCACCCGGCTGGAAGTAGACCTGCTGGCAGCAAACGATTTATACAGGCTGTAACCTGCGATTTTTTTAAAAATTAAGGTCCGTATCGTTGTTTTATTCGATACGAACCTCTATCTTTGCACATTATTTGAGAATAAGTAATGAAAAAGAATATCCTATTGACTCTGCTGGCAGCATCGCTACTCTCCTCGTGTGGAGAATATAACAAGTTGCTGAAGAGCACCGATTATGAATATAAGTATGAAGCGGCAAAGAATTATTTTGCCAAAGGACAATATAACAAGGCAGCTACATTGCTTAATGAACTGGTGGCCATCCTGAAGGGTACCGACAAGGCCGAGGAATCCCTCTATATGTTGGGTATGAGCTATTATAACCAGAAAGACTATCAGGTAGCCGCCCAGACCTTCATCCAATATTATAATGTATATCCGCGCGGCACCTTTGCCGAGCTGGCCCGCTTCCATGCCGGAAAAGCCATGTACCTCGATACTCCGGAGCCTCGTCTCGACCAGTCGGGTACGTACAGCGCCATTCAGCAGCTGCAGATGTTTATGGAGTATTTCCCCGAAAGCAGCAAGAAGGAAGAGGCCCAGAACATGATATTCCAGTTGCAGGACAAGCTGGTGATGAAGGAATACCTGGCCGCCAAGATGTACTACAACCTGGGCAATTACCTGGGCAACAACTACCTGTCGTGCGTCATCACGGCACAGAATGCCCTGAAAGACTATCCCTACACCAACATGCGCGAAGACATCTCCATCCTGATTCTCCGTGCCAAGTACGAGATGGCCTTGCACAGTATCGACGAAAAACGCCCCGACCGCTATCGCGAGACGGTGGACGAGTATTACGCTTTCAAGAATGAGTTCCCTGAAAGCAAATACCTGAAAGAAGCCGACCGCATCTTCCGTGCCTCGCAGAAAGAGCTGGGCGAAGATACCGAAGCGTCAGTAGAAGAAAGTGAACAAGAGTAAGAAAGTAGAACTAATCAGATAGAAATTTTATGGATTACAGAAAAACGAATGCTCCTAGCACTACGGTAACCCGTGACATGATGGAGTTGTGTGAGAATACAGGAAACGTGTATGAAACTGTATCAATTATTGCCAAGCGTGCCAACCAGATCAGCGTTGAGATAAAGAACGACTTGTCTAAGAAACTGGCCGAATTTGCTTCTTACAACGACAACCTGGAAGAAGTGTTTGAAAACCGCGAGCAGATTGAGATTTCTCGCTATTACGAAAAGCTTCCGAAGCCTACCCTGATTGCTACTCAGGAGTATATCGAGAACAAGGTATATTTCAGAAATCCTGCCAAGGAAAAAGACAAACTGCAATAATGATACAGCGTATTCAGTCCGTATACCTGCTGCTCACTACCGTACTGCTGCTTTCGGCAGCCTTTCTGCCGGTAGGGCAGTTCGTCGGAGAAGACCTCGTCACAGCGCATGTGTTCCGTCCGTTGGGGGTAAGCCTGGCCGATGGCAGTTTCCAGTCCACTTGGGGATTGTTCGGTATCTTGTTGCTCAGCGCCATTGTGGCAGCATGCACCATCTTTCTGTACCGCAATCGCATGCTTCAGATTCGCATGACGGTATTCTCTTCTATATTGTTGGTGGGCTATTACATCGCCTTGGGCGTATTTGCCTACATGTTGTCGTCCGACCTTCAGGCCAGCTACCAGTTCGGCTGGGCTTTGTGTCTGCCGCTGGTCGGCATCATCTTGAACTATCTTGCTTTCCGTGGCATCTATAGCGATGAAGTAACGGTGAAGTCGATTGATAGATTACGTTGAGGGTTATAGAAAAACTCGATATAAAAGTAAGAGGAAATCAGTGTTGTTCGCTGATTTCCTCTTTTTTTATCTCCAAAAAGATATTGTTTTCTTTTTTCTTCTTTCTTCTTTAACTCCCTCTTAACTCCTTTTTTTTAACTCCTTCTTTAACTCCCTCTTAACTCCTTTTTTGTAACTCCCTCTAAC
>Escalade_p1__coassemble_1073_pt1 | contig 13442 bp, 13 predicted proteins | sample Escalade_p1__metabat2_low_PE_008 | metagenome-assembled genome bin Escalade_p1 | reverse complement strand
AAAGGGCTTTCTATGGAACTAATTGCTGAAATTACTGGTCTTTCACCGGAGATTATAGCCAATTTGTAATGTCATTGAAGTATCTTAAAAGCAAACGTGTACTTTTAGCTAATCCTAAAAAGTACACGTTTGCTTTTAAGATACTTTGTATGTGTCGTTTCTATTAGAACGAGTAGCCGAATCCTACATTCAGATAAATGGGATACATAGCAAAGGTGATGGTCTCGAAATCTTTTTGAAAAATATCATTGAGTCCCCAAGTGAGGTCGGCATGTACATTCAGATGCTTGAATGCACGCCATTCGCCCCCTAATTGTAATCCCCATTGGAATTTACGTAAGTCATCAGAAAAATCATAGGTAGCGATACTTTCTCCAGTAAAGTCTACCCGTGTGCCAGTTTCGTTTGGAGTGCGCAGATGTCCTTCATATACATGTCCGGAGAAATTGCCTTCTGTGAGGTAAGAAAAATAGGGTCCGAAAGACAGAATCCAGCGTTTACTCAGGCGATAGTCGGCCAATACAGGTATGGTGAGGTAGGAATTTTTCACTTTGGTTTTTACGCCTCCTGTCCAAAGTCCTTCCAACATACCACCATTGGTATTAATCACCTTCATTCCGTAATTTTTGACTGTAGCCTTAGTAGTCATGCTCTTGTTTTCCAAGCGTAGTCCGATAGTGATACCCCATTTTTTTGCCGCATCTATCCATTTGGTGGCATTACCTTCAATGGCAATGGAAATACCGGGTGAATAGCTGTCTATTTCACGAATTTCTTCCGGAAGCGGTAGTGGAGCAGTTCCTCCTATATTAAATCCAGCCTTAATAGCATATTCCCATCCGTGTAAATAAGAATTTATAAGGCTCTTGTTGCGGTCTTCCTGTGCATATACGCTGGAAACCATCCATATACTTGTCAGTAATAAGACTATTTTTTTAAGCATAGTTTTTATACATTTTTGATTCATTTTAATCAATTGATTACTTTTATTTTACATTTTCTGTAGTGAGCTTCACCTCGTCAATATGAAGTGTGCTACCTATGGCGCCCTTAAAGAATGCTCCGTCTACGCTGGAAGAGAATACGATGGCCAGTTTATATTTTCCTTCTTCCAATTTGGTTTTATCAATAGATTTACCATTTTTAAGTACAAAAGGCAATTCAAACTTGGTCCATTCATCTGTTTCCGGTAGATAGCTGCTTTCGCTTTCCGGCAAGTAGGAAGTCTGGCTGTCTGCGTGGAATCGGGCGATAGATACAATGCGGTCGGATGTAAGAGAATTGTCACCGTCCAGGGTCTGCAATTGATCGTCTGTCTCGTAGAACACTCCATAGATATCGCATTCATCTTGCTTGCCAGGTTGGGCTTGTCCGTTTTCAGAGAATATAGCACCTCTTTTAAACTTATAGTAGCCCTCCAGTTTGATCGGTTTTTTGAAGAATGGGAAACCGAAATGGGTAGCCTGGCGAGGAGCTTTAAGAGCATTGGCCAAATCAAAATCACCGATAAACAAGTTCCCTGCAGCAATCGGCATATGTACACCTTCTCCAAAGCTACCGGTATCACAAGTTGTCAATTTTACAGCCTTGGTATTCTTCCATCCTCCATCTACCTGTACGGTGGGGAAGTCTAAGGGACTATTAGCCATAGAAGTCAGGTTGTATCCCGGATTTCCGCTGGCCCATTCCAAACGATACCGTATCGGTTCTTCTTCACCCTCTACTTCTTCAAAATATTGTTCATAGAATACATGGTATGGGTTAATGGCATTGAGTGTTTCAAAACTATATCTTTCGGGCATCTCTACATCAATGTGTACCGTGATGCTATATCGTGCGCGGAAAGCCTGGTCTTCGGAGATAACCTCGAATTCACGAGTCTTTGATTTAGAGAAATCATAGAATGAACCATGGTCGCCCTTTTCTGCCGAGACAGGGGCAATCGTGGCACCATACGGAATCTTGAAGTCTATTTCTATGCTGCTAGGATTGGCAGCGCGAGAAACATACAATTGGATGGTAAATTGATAAGAATCAATGGTTGCTTGTTGGATATAAGTACCCGTGCAGCCGTCTATGGCAGCCTCTTTGTTCAGTGCCTCGTCTTGTATGCAGGATGCTAGAAGCAGAGAAGCTAGTCCGATGCCTGCAAATAATTTCCTCATCTTCATGAAAAATCTTTTTTATATTTATACTATGAATTGAGCGGCAAAGATAGTGAAAGAAAAGTTATTAGCATGATTTTCTGTTCTTTTCTCCTTGGAATAAAACAATTTTTCTATTTTTGTCTGTCTAAAATGCAATGCTATGACCGAAACAGAAAGAAAGAGAATCATTCGGCTGGTGAAGCAGGAAGTGGTACCTGCCATTGGCTGTACAGAGCCTATTGCCGTGGCACTCTGCGTGGCCAAGGCTACAGAGTTGCTGGGCAAGCGTCCGGAGAATATCAGTTTGCAGTTAAGTGCCAATATCTTGAAGAATGCTATGGGCGTAGGTATTCCTGGCACAGGTATGATAGGCTTGCCTATTGCAGTGGCTTTAGGAGCCTTGATAGGAAAGTCTGATTATCAGTTGGAGGTATTGAAAGATTGTTCGCCTCAGGCTGTGGAAGAGGGTAGGCAGTTTATCTCAGAGAAGCGAATAGACATATCCTTGAAGGCCAAGTGTGTGGAAAAACTTTATATAGAGGTTATATGTCAGGCCGGGGCAGATAAAGCCACAGCAGTAATTGCCGGTGGTCATACTTCGTTTGTGCTGTTGAAACATAATGATGAAGTGCTGTTGGATAAACAGGTAACTGCCAGAGGATTGGAAGAAACCGAGGAACCGCTGAATTTAAATCTGCGCAAGGTCTTTGACTTTGCTATGACGGCACCCTTGGATGAAATACGGTTTATACAGGAAACTGCACGCTTGAATAAAGCTGCTGCCGAGCGCTCTTTTGAAGGAGATTTTGGTCACGGATTGGGTAAAATACTGCGTGGTACGTATGAGCATAAGGTAATGGGCGACAGCGTATTTTCACATATCCTATCGTATACCTCGGGTGCTTGCGATGCACGTATGGCAGGAGCCATGATTCCGGTGATGAGCAATTCAGGTAGCGGAAATCAAGGTATCTCGGCTACCTTGCCTGTGGTGGTGTACGCCGAAGAAAACGGAAAATCAGAAGAAGAGTTGATTCGCGCCTTGATGTTGAGTCACCTCACAGTAATCTATATCAAGCAGAGTTTGGGCAGATTGTCGGCCTTGTGTGGTTGTGTGGTAGCAGCTACAGGTTCCAGTTGCGGCATCACCTGGTTGATGGGGGGAGGATATGAGCAAGTGGCATATGCCGTGCAGAATATGATAGCCAATCTTACGGGAATGATTTGCGACGGTGCCAAACCTAGCTGTGCACTGAAGGTGACCACAGGTGTATCTACAGCTGTGTTGTCTGCTATTATGGCGATGGAAAATCGTAGTGTAACCTCGGTGGAAGGCATCATTGATGAGGATGTAGATAAGAGTATCCGCAATCTCACGAAGATTGGTTCTTGCGGTATGAACGAGACTGACCGTTTGGTGCTGGAAATCATGACCGACAAACAATGACGAAAATGAGGTGTTTTCATTCATCCGCTATTTATTTTATTAGGATAAATAGCGGATGAATGCTTTAAAGAAGTGTGGATAGTTCGTTCAGTTGATCGGCTCTGATAACTTTAGGTAGCGACTTACCCGCTAGAATCAGTATTTTCTTACCATTGCGGTAGATGTGAAGTTGCCGGTTACGCACGGCTGCTGATAATTCTTTATCTTTCTGTATGGCCTGCCAGATTGGAAAATATACTCCATCCGGTAGTAGTAATTTCTTTTGGAGGTGTGAACACATCTGTGTGGTATCAATCGTCATATATCTGCTGTATTTAGCGTGGTTAGTTGGTACGGAATGGTCTTTGTATAGCCTCTTTTATTCCTTCAATACTGTCGTTGAAATGAATACCTAGTTTTTCGATAGACGTGCAGTCCATTGATAGGTTTCTTATTTGTTCTTTAAATCTTTCCTCATCAGGTAGAATCCATGCAGTAGATTCTTTCAGTTCCATCAATTGGGCTGTTTTTTGATAAAGTTCATAGCTGTTAAGACTGTTTCCGCTGCCGAAATTGTAAATGCCTCCAGGAATAGAAAGAACTTTTTCTATGTTTCTTACTACTTCCCATACATAGGTTACGCCGCGAAATTCATGGATAGCTGCTTTAATGGTGCTACCCTCACGAAATGCTTTTTGCAAGTTGACTAGTAGGTTGCTGTTCAGTTTCAGCTTACTGTCTGGCAAATCGTACATCCATGTCAGACGCAGTCCTACTGATTCAGGTAGATTCCATAGTGCTCTTTGTTCCGCCTCCAATTTGTGCTGACCATAGGTATTTACCGGTTGCAACGTGGCTTCTTCATGGAGTGCACCTGTTATCGGTGTACCATTATACACTTGATCGCTCGACATGAATATGAATTTTGCCTTCATGAGTTTGCATGCCTTTGCCATTCTTACTGTACCTTGCACGTTTACTCGATGCGATTCTTCCGGATGTTGTTCGCAGTACCATGTATTACTTAGTGCAGCGCAATGAATTACTATTTCTGGGCGGTGTTCTTCCAGATATGTCTTTACGGCTTCTTCACGGCTCACATTTAGTTCGTTATGTGTAGGTAGTAGCAAGTCATACCGGTTTCTAAAGAAATAAGCCAATCGGCTGCCTAGAAATCCGCTACTGCCTGTAATCAGTATCTTTTGCTTCATGATTATTTATTCGTTTTTTATGTTGTACTTATTGCTCTTTGGGCTATCTCCATATTTATTGTTTGAAAAATTCTGAGCAACAAAATAACAATAAAAAACCGACAACACGAATACAAACTGTGAGAAATCCTTGGAAATAATATAGGTGCCAGGTAAAAGTATCCTCCTTGATATCAAGCATTCGATAAAAGATTCCATCCATGACTATATGCCAACTTTGCTGGATGGCCCTAATACCAATGCGTCAATGGATACTTGTCGGTTTGAAGATGCTGCAAAAGTCAGTTTATAGTGGAGCGCTCAGTTTGTACATTCATTGAAGGGATAAATCATAATAGAAATGTTTTTGGGTTAAGATTGATGTAAAAGTGCAATAATTTATACATGATTCTGCGGTTTCTTTTCTTGTGTTTAAAAGAAAGCATTAAATTTGTATTTAAATATACTTCTTAAAAGATGGCTAATAAAAGATTTCAATTGCTGTACGAAGCGGTAGCAACAAACAGGTTTGTTTTTAAAGAATAATGGAGTTTATGTTCATCATACAACGTAGAACAAATGCTTCCTCATCAGTATTTTCTCTCATCTATCAGGTGTGGGAAGAACTCCCCAATAAGGATTGGTTTGCTATTAATGAGCCAGGTTATCTTTCCTTTATTTTAAGTTTGCAGTCAACCCATGTTTTTGAAGCTTGCACACTTGATGGTAAGTTGGCAGCTGTATGTGTATTGGTACAACCGGAAACTGAGGAAGAAAATTTGGGTCAGTATACAAACATTCCTCGCAGTGAGTGGCATCAAGTAATGCATGTAGATATTGCAGCAACCCTTCCGGCCTACCGTGGGCATTCGCTACAAAGTCAATTGATGGCTTATGCCGCGCGCTTCCTTCGTGAGAAAAAGGGTACAAAATACTTGATGGCCACGGTTCATCCGCATAATCTACCTTCCCGCCGTAGCATGGAGAAGTTAGGCTATACTTGTGTAGCTCAGACCACCTTGTATGGAGGTTTGCCTCGATGCGTTTACTGTTCTCTAATAGACCATACAGAACTCCATAATATCAAGCATTCGATATAAGATTCCATCCATGACTACATGCCAACTTTGGTGGAAGTGGCCATAATACCAATGCGTTATGGGATGCTTATCAGCTTGAAGACGTTGTAAAAGTTGGTCCATAGTGAAGCGCTCAGTTTGTACATCCATCAGAAGTGCAGGATCATCTACGGCCCATCTGGTAAGTCCGCTTTTGGTTTGTAGTTCACAACAAGAGGGAGCGGTGTGGGTGATGACAATATCGATGCTGTAGGCAGAGCGAATGGCATCCATTTTCTTTTCATCGTAAACGGGTGATTCGTCAGACCAGTAATAAGCACGGGGAATGCCGTCGCTGAGATTGGAGTCGAAGCCATATTTGGCTTTCTTTTTGTTCCATGCCTCCATGCGTATTTTGCGGTCGATGGAGATAGCCCCACCTACACAGAGAATGTTATGGTTGCAGGCTTGCAGCACCGTATAATCGGGTACACACCTCATGCGTTTGTGCTTGAAGGTGGTACCATCGAAGTAAGCCGGGTTATCATGATTACCGCGAACAAACACAATCCAGTTGTTCGCTTCATTCAGTCGCTTGGCATTTCTTCGCAGTATCTGCTCGTAATACGCTTTCTTTTCAAATCCGAAGCCACAATCACCTGCCACAACGAGCAGGGTGTCCGTCATCTGATATTGAATGCAGAGTTTGTACACCAACTCATTGAAGTCACCATGAATGTCGCCGGAGATGACGATACTCTTGGCTTCGGGATATGTGTATGTAAATACGTTGTTATTGTTCATCTATCATATTTTATCAATAAGATTTCAGATTAATTTGCAAGCAACAAACCGTATCGGCAAACGTAAGGCCGCTTATGCATGTAATCTTACGTATAGTGATCATATTCAAGTACTTTCTTGGAAAATACAAAAATAGTGAAACTCTTCAAACTGGGAATGTCTTTTTGAAACAACCTTATGAAGAATTTTATCATACTATCTTATCAGCATAAGTATTTATGCATTATCTCTGAAAATGGCGAGATGCATGATCTTCTTATTGAACAGGCAAAGGGCATATTTATACCTCATGTTTGTCTCAGATGTTTCAGTTTCAATAAAAAATGATTTTTCTATCTCAGCCTATCCTTTCATAAGCATAATATGACGAAATTTTATGTGCAGTAAAGGAAGGACTGAGTATTTATGTACCGGCACAGAACAGCTATTTGCCGATGCAAAACAACTACTTACCGATGCAGTTTCAGACGGCTATTGAGTATCAACGCTTTGCAGACCGATGGTTCAAGTCTTGTGTCCGTGTGGCCCTTGACTCGTTTTCGGCGCTGAATTTGTGCTTTTGATGTATCCAAAGTCCCAGGTTTGCTTCCCTTGTATGAAGTCCTTATTGCTGACTTGGTTGTGAGCAAAGATAGCGATTTTTGTTGGATATTTGATGGGTGGATGATGGATTTTTGTGGCCGTACTTTTTGAATCCAATATAGTGTACAAGGCGTTATCCTCGAAAAAGTGTAGGATTTCGGCAAAAGTATCCTCGAAAAAGTGTGATTACCTACTACAATGAAAATATTTTCTTCATCAACCTATCATATAATAAATAGAAATAGCTATATTTGCCTATTATATGATAGGTTGATAGATTTTAGCGTATGGCAAAAAATACGATGGGGACCAAGTTGCCCCGAAAACTGGAACAGAAGATGCAGATTGTGGGAGAGCAAATCAAACTAGCTCGCCTGCGTCGCAATTTGAGCATTGCTCAGGTGGCTGAACGGGCCACGTGTTCGCCCCTGACAGTGAGCCGCATTGAAAAGGGCACGCCGACCGTAGCCATCGGTATCTATCTACGTGTGCTATATGCCTTGCAGCTGGAAGAGGACATTCTTTGGTTGGCCAAGGAGGATAAGTTGGGCAAGACATTGCAGGATTTAAGTCTGAAGACTCGGGAACGGGCTTCAAAAAAAGAGTAAGATCATGGAAAAAATGTATGTATATGCCGATATCGTTTATGCTTCTATTATTGGCTTGAATCGGGAATTATTAACACTCAAAATTACACTCCCTGTGATATAAACAAAGACTTCTCGCGTTAATTTGTTGATTCTCAATACTTATGCATTTATTTAGCAAACCATATTTTAACATTAATCATTACTCCAGATCCGTAATCGGCCAATAGCAAAGACGAGGGTTATTACGCTATAAATCATTATCTTATCCACTGATTACAGGTAATTTAATTCCGACTTTATAGAACCTTACATATTCGGACACCTTTTCAAACTGAGGTTCCTTGTATCGAGTGAATGTGAAACGCTCATCCTGCTCTTGGTCAGGATAGATTATCAGACATTTTATGGGTGGAGCCGTATTCTCATCAAGGCCAAGTTTGGCATAGATGCTACTAAGTCGCGCATATCCACCAACTTCTCTTGCATCATCGATGGATATTCCTTTTGTAATTTTATACCGAGGCTTATATTTCGCATCGATAATATAGGGTTCTGGCCATTCTACTGGATTCAGCAAGTAGTCTAACTCTTGGTAGTTAGCCTTTACATGATAGCGAACTTCTCCTTTAGCTGTGAACACCCGACGCAGATGGTGGAATACATACAGTTCAAAGAGTTTACTCATATCAATCCAGAAAGGCGGTGTCTGAATCTCATGCTTACCAACGACTGTAATGTCATAGCTATAGCGGTGTAGTAATAATTGGGCAAACTTTATTGCTTGGTTGTATTCCTTAAATACAGGATTACCTTTATAACTTTTAATGGACTTAACGCAGATCTCATCGCTGACACTGTCGAAGTATGGAGCAATCAAATGAACTTTCTTCTTCAAAGGCTCGATATTTACTGCATTTTTGTAGATTTCAAGCTGCTTGCAGCAAAACCGAAGCGCCTTTTTGAGAATTTGATTCTCAGGAGAGTCAATATCATAAACTTGATAACGACAGACGTTATCTGTAATATTACCTCTCGAAAGATTCTTATGGATATTCTTACCTACTAGAATCTTACCCTTAACTTTTTGGGCAAGGTTCTCTTCGAAGGCGTAATAACTCCTTTTTAATCCCTTTCTTACTATGCGATGCAATATGCTCAGATATTCTGTAATGAGAAATATACTGAGTATATCTTGCTGTTGGCTTACCTTTATCGAAGGTTTCTCAAATCTGATTGTAAGCAAGTCAGACAGATGTTCAAAGTTCTCAGGCTCAAGAAGGGCATCATTAAGCATTCTTACAAAGTCAACTTCAAAACCATCGTTCAGTTTGGGACTAACTTGTACGGCAAGTTCGTTTTCACGAAGCCAGTCTATTCCAACGAAATAGAAACCATTTGCAACAATCTGTTCCGATTGACGTTTCAGTGATAAGCAAAGCGCTTTCTCTTCGCGTCCTCTTTTGACTGAGTACATAACTTCTTCTCCATCCTCCATATATGGGAGGATGAAGTCTGCATCTTGGCGAAGAAGTGGTGTATTCTCCAGTATTTGCTCTTGAAGTTGTATTATAGTCATTGCTCGATTGCTTTTTGATATAAATTATCAATGGTTGCTTGCGCCTCTTCGGTAAGTACACCATCGCGAACATATTCCTGTAGCAGTGGCATGATTTCATAGAGAATGCGGTCATTCGTTACGTCTTCGCCATTTTCTTCCATTATGAAGTAGCTCTGCCCAATCCACACATCTTCAGGTTTGTATTCTTCTGATAGTGTTTCTGCTGGTTCTAAAGTAAAACTGGGCACCCAGCCACTTTCTTTATACTCTTCGTAGTTGGAAATAAACAAAGCGCTTACTTCTTTGAATAAATCTTCATCAAATCCGTCCACTTCACCCTCAAGCGAATAAGGTTTCCAGGGGATAAAGGCAAATCGTCTCCTGATGGCATAGTCCAATGTTCCCAAAGAGCGGTCTGCTGTATTCATCGTGGCTATAATAAAGACATTGCTGGGAATCATAAATGACTTTTTCGAATATGGAAGCAACGCACTCTCAGCATTTTTGCTTCCCTTACGTTTGTCTGCTTCCAGCAGAGTGATCAGTTCGCCAAATATCTTTGAAACATTACCACGGTTGAGCTCATCAATTACCATCACATAGGGCTTGGTATTAACCTCCATTGTCGTTGGCTTCTGATACTTATCCAATAGCGCTTTTACGTTATCTAAAGTAATGGAGTTCAAACGGTACACAGTACTTAATGTCATCGTCTTACCATCATTCATCTCAACGATATTCTCATTGATATTTTTTAAAATCCAATTAACCTTCCTAACCCTTTTATAGTCATGGTATGAATCAATAAATTCGTAATCGCCTACAACGACACCAATAGCATCAATGGTGGTATTGGTATAACAGCTCATCACAATGTCGCCAATTTTCATACTATTCATAAAAGCATCAAGGATACGTTTACCCTCACCGTTATAGATGCTCCAATTGGTTTCATCAGAAATGACAGGGCCATAGTCTTCCCATCCAATGCGGATATGTCCATTATCCATACATTCTTTGCGCACCGGATTATCACCAGTTCCACAAAGAGAAACTTTCCAAACGACTGCATCATCTGCTATACCGATGTGCTTATCTTTCACGATAGGACGTGCTGCTTCATCACAAAGCTGTTTGAAAATGCCAGATTCGATTTCGTATGTTACCTGATTGTTATCTGCTACGGGCTTTAAACCTTCAATCCAATCTTCATAGTCCATTGACTGATGGAACGTCGTAAAAGCAATGCGCTTATCCTGCTTCAATTGATTATATCGTTTCATCAAATCTTCTCTTGAAGAGCAATCAAAATCAGGGTCACAAAGCCTTACGGCAATTTCAGGAACATCATAAGTTTTGCCCGTACCAGGAGCACCGTACATCACGATACTCTTTCGTCTGCTGAGAATGCGTACAACATCGTCATACCATGTGTAATCTGTATCTCTGTCTGATGTATGGTCACCTTCATTTGCGTTTGAAGAAAGTTCATAGAATGCCTTTTCCTTGATTTCTTTAGAAGCTATCTTATCCTTAATACCTTTTAACAAGCCCATATACGTTTTGTAGTCAGGGACTTTCTTGGGTAAATCAATGCCATATTGTTTCTGTAGATAATCCCTATTGGTGCTATCCAAAGCAAGAAAATTGTTCGGACGAATCCAAAACAATGCCATTGTGATATTAATATTGATAATGAATTGACTCACAACTGCATTGTATTCATCCTCAAAACCTTCATTCTTCACCACCTTCTCAAATAGCGCCCAAAGATTCTCGATGTCATTAGCATTTCTTTTGCTTCTAAAGCCAAAGAAATGAGATTTTTGATTGTTGAGTACAGGAATACCTGTGAAGTCTTTAGGCACTTCGGCTTTTATCCCCAGCAGTGTTTTAAACACTTCGGCCGTATGAATTCTATTTTGAGATTTAATTCCTCTATTAAAGAGTCCAAACGTCGTGAAAGGATCAATGTCCGAACAAATATCGTCATACCCATCCTCATCATGCAGATAACCGGCAAGAAGTTCTTCTCGTCGCTCATAAATCAACTTCAGCAACGACTTTCTGTCATTACGAAATGCCAAGAGCTTTTCTGCAAACTCTTGATAGTATGGTATCCATGTATAGTTCATATCATTATTGAGATTATGGTTCTTATTGTGTTGCAAATTTGTTAATTGCGTTCTAATGGTCGAAATTAATCGACTAAAATTAGAATAAACAACCTCCTCACTGATTCCAATATCAACAAGGGTATTCTTTATTGAACATACCTTATTATATGGTGCATCGGTTTATGTTTAGTGATCCCTAATCTATAATACTTATTCCCACTGAATTTCTACCGATCCATGAAAAAAGAAACGAATAGATACAATAAAAGGCGCTCATAAGGAGCACCTTTACTGCTTGTTGATACTTATTGTAACTTGTCTTTAACTGCTTATCATTTGCCGATGCAAAAGTGCTTGAAGATGTTTTGTAATACAGCATCAGTAGTAACTTCACCGACAATGTCGCTAAGGTAATGAATACATTCGCGGAGGTCTTGACTAATGAAATCACCAGAAAGTTGGTTTTGAAGACCTTCTATCACACGATCTATAGCTAGAAGAGCTTGTGAAAGGGCTTCGTAGTGGCGGGCGTTGCTAACGATGAGTTCATTATCTGAAGCTAAGGCTGAACGCAATTGAAGTAATTGGTTCGAAAGACATTGACGTAACAAATCTACATCTGATTCGGCATGGGCAGAAATATAGAGTATATGGGGAGATGCTAATTGAACTGAAGCTCCCGACTGAGATGAAGATACTGAAGTAGCTAAAACATTATCAAAATACGCCTGCAAAGTGGCCAGTTCTTCTACAGATAACAAATCCGTCTTGTTGATAACTAGAAGTACTTTATCCCAATGCGGTAGCAACTTTCCTTGCAGCGTCTGATACTGTTCATGGGCTTGCGTTGCATCTAAAATCCAGAGAATCAAATCAGCGGAATCCATTTTTTCAAATGTACGCTCAATACCCATTTGCTCTACGACATCTGAAGTCTGACGAATACCGGCGGTATCAATAAAACGAATCAACGAATCACCCACGACTACCGTCTCTTCCACCGTATCACGCGTAGTACCATGTACATTGCTGACTAAGGCACGTTGCTCGCCTACTAAAGCATTCAGTAAGGTTGATTTACCCGCATTGGTTTCACCCACAATGGCTACAGGAAGTCCCTGTTTTAAAGCATTTCCCAGTTTGAAGGATTGACAGAGACGAGCTATGCGCTGGTGAATCTGTTCTGCCAAGTCAAGCAACTCGGGGCGCGAAGCAAACTCCAATTCTTCATGGTCAGAGAAATCTAATTCCAATTCCAATAGCGAAGTGATGTGTAGCAATTTATCACGAAGCCCCCGCAACTCGTTACTAAATCCTCCGCGCATCTGTTGCATCGCCATACGGTGGTTGGCTGCTGTCGAAGAGGCTATGAGGTCTGCTACGGCTTCTGCTTGACTGAGGTCTAATTTACCATTGAGGAAAGCCCGTTGTGTATATTCACCTGGTTGTGCCATCGTACAACCTTCTGCCAAAAGTAATCGTAAGACTTCACTCAAGATATATTGCGAACCATGGCAAGAAATTTCTACACAGTCTTCTCCCGTATACGAATGCGGGGCACGGAAGAGGCTCACCAACACTTCGTCGATGATTTCCTTCGTTTCGGGATGCACGATGCGACCAAAGGTCAAACTGCTTCCAGTCTTCTCTTCCCAAGGTACTTTACCCGCTGGCTGAAAGAGACGCGCTACCGCAGAAATACTGATAGGACCCGATATACGTACAATGCCGATAGCACCTCCTGCTGGTGTAGCTATCGCACAAATTGTTGATGCAGGATGAGTGGGAGTAGAGAGTAAATGATTCATGACAGCAAAATTATAAACTATTTCGTAGAGAGCTGTGAACCCTTGATTCTGAATTCTATAAAAAACGAAAGTTTCCCACCTCCCTCATAAAGAGAAATGGGAAACTTAAGTAACGAGTTTTCTTTTTATTCTGCTTCGAAGGAGCTGTCAGTAAAGTCACTA
>Escalade_p1__coassemble_842_pt1 | contig 17728 bp, 14 predicted proteins | sample Escalade_p1__metabat2_low_PE_008 | metagenome-assembled genome bin Escalade_p1 | reverse complement strand
CTATGCGCTCATTGATGGCATAACCTTGAAGCAGGTATTGTTTCAGGATTTTGTTAGCCCAAATGCGGAATTGGGTACCTCGTTTTGACTTGACGCGATAACCCACAGAAATGATTACATCCAAATTATAAAGGGTGGTTTCTGTACGCTGGGTAAACCCTTCTCTACGACCATAATCCTTGGTATGTGCAAATTTTGCACACACCAAGCTTTCTTCAAGTTCTCCCTCCTTGAATATATTATTGATATGACGTCCGATGACTGTTCTGTCCTTCTGAAACAACTCCGCCATTTGCGCTTGAGATAGCCAAACGGTTTCATCTTGAAACTTAACATCTATACAGGTCTCACCATCTGTCGTTTGGTATATAACGATGCTATCTGTCTGGTTCAAATTATCCATAATATATGATTTTCAGTTTGTTATATTTATAATCTTATTTAAAACACATCAGTTGCGGTAATCAATAAAAAATCCCATGGCTACCCCCAGAAAACAGCCACATAACACCAGCGTTTTTTTTCATAAATAAAAGAATCTGTTATAAATCAGTTGTAAAAAAGATATTCGTCCATTGAGAAACTGTTTCGAAGCTGATTAAAATGTATTCCTGCTTTTGCTGAGAGCTATTTCGCAGCAAAAGACCGGAAACAAGCTCAGGCAGCGCTGATTGTAATACTTTCTAAATAAAGATCAACCAACTTCCTAGATTTTAAAGCAGCCCTCAGTTATTTAAATAATAGTTGACAGTAGTCACCACCCGCACACTCTTCACATAAGGCGTATTGGCATCTCTATCCGAAATAGAGAACTGCCCTTGCGACGCATTGCGTATCTTCCCCAGTTTGCTGTCCGAATCTTTGGCAAACTTTTCGGCGGCTGCGCGGGCATTCTTCGTAGCTTCTTCTATCATCCGAGGCTTCACGTCGTTCAGTCCGGTAAATTCATACACCACGTTATACCGGTAATCGCCACCGGTAATGGCTATCCCCTGCTTCAGCAGTTCCGACTGTTCAGACATCAGTCTGCGCACCTTAGGCACATCGGCCGACACCACCGTAATCACCGAAGTAGCATTGTAGCGGTAACGCACATCATTACCGGCATAGCGTTCGGCCTGCTGATCGATAATCTCCGAGGGTGCGATGCTGATTTCCTCCGGCGTAATACCGTTGGACTGCAGAAACTGCACCACCGCTTGATTCTTCTTGGTGAGATTGGCATACAGCACCGACGGATCGTTGCCGATTTCCTTAAACACCAGCGGCCAGATTACCTTGTCGGCCGGCACTTCTATCTCGGCCAGCCCCTTCACACTGACTATCCGTTCCTTGTCCTTGAAATCATTGATACCATTGCGTAACATCACTCCCAGCATCACCAGCCCCAGGGCTATGAGCAGCGCTTCAGAATTCCAACTTTTCATAAGCATTTCATTTTAAAGGTTAAAAGAGGATATTCCTCATCTTCTACAAACATAACAAATTATACAACACGGTGACCGAATTTTCAGTTTTTTTTTCAATTTAACAAAAATACCCAAGCGGAAAGATGGCATATCAATAAAAAGTCCCTATTTTTGTGACTAGAAAAAACCAAGTCTACGAAATGACTGGCATCAATTTATTAAATAACTAAAAAACAAGAAGACCTATGTTGACTCAATTAATCAACGCCCGCATCCTTACCCCCCAAGGATGGCTTAAGGATGGTTCTGTATTGATACGGGACAATAAGATTCTGGAAGTAACCAACTGCGATTTAGCCGTCATCGGCGCTACCCTCATCGACGTAAAAGGTATGTATGTGGTGCCCGGAGGCGTGGAAATCCACGTACACGGAGGCGGTGGACGCGACTTTATGGAATGTACCGAAGATGCGTTTCGCCAAGCCGTAAGAACGCATATGAAACACGGTACCACCAGTATCTTCCCTACCCTGTCATCGTCTACTGTACCCATGATAGAACAAGCTGCCGAAACGTGTACCAAGCTCATGCAGGAGAAAGACAGCCCTATTCTGGGTCTGCACCTGGAAGGTCATTACCTGAATATGGCCATGGCAGGCGGACAGATGCCGGAAAACATCAAGAACCCCGACCCGAACGAATACATCCCCATCGTGGAACGCTGGAATTGTATCAAGCGCTGGGATGCCGCTCCGGAATTGCCGGGTGCCATGCAGTTCGGTAAATACATCACCGGAAAGGGTATTTTGGCTTCTGTGGCGCATACACAGGCCGAATTCGAAGATATCCGCACGGCTTATGAAGCTGGCTACACGCACGCCACGCACTTCTATAATGCCATGCCGGGATTCCACAAGCGCCGCGAGTATAAATACGAAGGCACAGTGGAAAGTTGCTACCTGATGGACGACATGACGGTAGAAGTAGTGGCCGACGGTATCCATGTGCCTCCTACCATTTTACGACTGATCTATAAGATAAAAGGTGTGGAACGTACCTGCTTGATTACCGATGCCCTGGCCTGCGCTGCCAGCGACAGTCAGGAGGCTTTCGACCCGCGCGTAATCATAGAAGACGGCGTGTGCAAGTTGGCCGACCGCTCGGCACTGGCAGGCAGTGTAGCCACCATGGACCGACTGATACGCACCATGGTGCAGAAGGCCGATATTCCTCTGGAAGATGCCGTACGCATGGCTTCGGAAACTCCCGCCAGAATCATGGGCGTATACGATCGCAAAGGCTCGCTGCAGAAAGGTAAGGATGCCGACATCCTGGTACTGGACAACGACTTGAACGTGCGCGCCGTATGGGCTATGGGACAGTTGATTCCAGAAACCAACACTTTATTTTGATACACTCATAACTTAAAATTACCTATATGAAAACCAATCTTAGTTCACAAATCACGCTCAACAGGGTTTCTACACGGTATTACCGTCCGGAAAATGCGTTCGAACGTTCCGTGCTGACTCGCCTGGAAAAGATTCCTACCGACATCTATGAGTCGGCCGAAGAAGGGGCTAACCAGATAGCACTCGATATTGCACAGATTATCCGCGAAAAGCAGAAAGCAGGCAGATTCTGTGTATTGGCACTGGCGGGAGGCAATTCTCCTCGCAATGTATATGCGGCCTTGATCCGTATGCATCGCGAAGAAGGACTGAGTTTCAGAAATGTCATCGTATTCAATCTCTACGAATATTATCCGCTGGCAGAAGATGCCATCACCAGCAATTTCAATGCACTGAAAGAAATGTTCTTGAACCATGTCGACATCGACCCGCAGAACATTTTCAGCCCAAGCGGCTGCATTGCCAAGGATACCATCTTTGAATATTGCCGCCTCTACGAACAACGCATCGAAAGCTTTGGAGGCATCGACATCGCGGTACTGGGCATCGGCCGCGTGGGAAACATCGGATTCAATGAACCCGGCTCGCGCATCAACTCTACTACCCGACTGATTCTGCTCGATAATGCCTCACGCAACGAAGCTGCCAAAATGTTTGGCGCTATCGACAATACACCGGTAAGCTCCATCACCATGGGAGTGGCTACCATCTTGGCTGCCAAGAAGGTGTATCTCATGGCATGGGGAGAAGAAAAGGCTCAGATGATTAAGGAATGTGTAGAAGGAAGCATCACAGACACTATTCCGGCATCGTTCCTGCAAACGCACAACAATGCGCACATCGTAATCGACCTCTCGGCTGCTGCCAATCTTACCCGCATCCAGCGCCCGTGGCTGGTTACTTCTTGCGAATGGAACGACAAACTGATTCGCAGTGCCATCGTATGGTTGTGTCAGCTTACCGGAAAACCCATCTTGAAGCTGACCAACAAAGACTATAATGAAAACGGACTCAGCGAACTGCTGGCTTTGTATGGCTCTGCCTATAATGTGAATATCAAAATCTTCAACGACCTGCAGCACACCATTACCGGATGGCCGGGTGGCAAACCGAATGCCGATGATACCTATCGTCCAGAACGGGCCAATCCGTACCCCAAGCGAGTGGTAGTATTCTCGCCGCATCCCGATGACGATGTCATCTCCATGGGAGGTACTATCCGCCGGCTGGTAGAACAGAAGCATGATGTGCACGTGGCTTACGAAACGTCGGGCAACATTGCCGTGGGTGATGAGGAAGTAATCCGCTTCCTGCACTTCATCAACGGCTTTAATCAGCTGTTCAACGATAGCGCCGACCAGGTAATCAATGAGAAGTATGCCGAAATCCGCCAGTTCCTGCGCGAAAAGAAAGACGGCGACATGGATTCTCGCGACATACTGACCATCAAGGGCCTGATTCGCCGGGGTGAAGCGCGTACTGCCTGTACGTACAATAACATTCCGCTCGACCATTGCCACTTCCTGGATTTGCCGTTCTATGAAACCGGTAAGATTCAGAAGAACCCCATCAGCGAGGCCGACGTAGAAATCGTACGGCAATTGTTGCGCGAGGTAAAACCGCACCAGATATTCGTGGCAGGCGACCTGGCCGACCCGCACGGCACACACCGTGTATGTACGGATGCTGTATTTGCCGCCATCGACCTGGAAAAGGAAGAAGGGGCAGAATGGCTGAAGGATTGCCGCATCTGGATGTATCGCGGTGCCTGGGCTGAATGGGAAATCGAAAACATCGAAATGGCTGTACCTATCAGTCCGGAAGAATTGCGTGCCAAACGTAACTCTATCCTGAAGCACCAGAGCCAGATGGAGAGTGCACCGTTCTTGGGCAACGACGAACGTCTGTTCTGGCAGCGCAGTGAAGACCGTAACCGCGGTACAGCTGCCTTGTACGACAGCCTCGGACTGGCATCGTACGAAGCGATGGAAGCGTTCGTAGAATACATTCCTTTGTAAACAGAAAGACAATTCAGCGCTCAAGTCTCGCCCCGTGCCAGACTTGAGCTGCTTTTTTATTCATTACTCACCATTAATCACTACACATATGAATTACACCCTACAAGCCAACCCCACCGGCACCAGAAGCCTGGAGGTTTCATCCGAGCATTTGGCCACCATCAAGAAATACGGACTGTTCTGCCACCTGATCGACAGCAACGGCATCGTGGACGAAAGCGTACTCGACAAATTAAAACTGAACATCCGGTCGTTGATAGCTGCTCAGGTAGAAGACAGCAAGGATTTATTGGATCTCTGCATCGATGTGATTTATCACAACAATATGAAAGCATTCGGATTGCAGCAGCTCGTCGCACTGTACCTGCAATGGATGCAAAAACTACCGGAGGATACCGACGAGACAGAAGAAACTAAAACCTCAGAAGAATGAAAACAGTCAATACCTGCGGACTCTCGCTTTATAGTCCGCTGATACCTGCCATTACAGCCTGGTGCGAAGCTTCCCAAGGCGAAACCTTGGAAATCATTCTGGATAACCAGGCTGCCTTTCAAGACCTGAAAGAGTTTCTGGCAGAACAGAAAATCGGTTTCCGCGAAATCTACGACGGAGAAAAAATGACATTACAGTTTACCAAGTAACGGCAACCGGTTCACAAATTGCATAAAGGCCAGGGGGAGTCCTCCCTCCTGCCCTTGCAAACCCACAAAGCACAAGTCGCGATACATGGACAGTCCTTTGATTTCTATCACCCTGAACATTCCGGCTGCCAGTTCTTTCGAAATAGAGCGTACCGATACGATACCCATGCATTCGGCATTTTCCAGGAAGAGCTTGATGCTTTCCGTACTGCCCAGGTACATGCGGATATTCAGGGCAGACAGACGCACTCCTTGCTCTTGAAGCGCACGTTCTATCACGTCCAGCGTACCCGAGCCCCGTTCTCGCAGCACCAAAGGCACACGCATCAGTTCTTCTACCGTTATCTCATCGGGCAGGCTCATCGACAGATGGCTGTGCACATGCACCACGGCCACCAGTTCATCTTTCAGAAACGTGTCATAATGCAGGTTGGGCTGCCGGTAGATGCCCTCTACCAGTCCCAAGTCGATGCGGTGCTCCTGCAAGGCCGTTTCCACCTCACGGGTATTGCCGTTCAGCAGGGTCAGTTTCACCTGCGGAAACTTATCGATGAAACTGCCCAGGAAGGGAGGAATCACATACTGTGCAATGGTGGTGCTGGCCCCCAGCCGCAACTCTCCCTGGTATTCATTATGCAACAGATGCATTTCGTAATCCAACCGCTTGTAAGCATCCAATATCCGTTCCGAATGCGCCAGCAACAGCTCCCCCGCCTTGGTCAGCGAGATGCGCCCGCCGCGGCGGTCGAAGAGGTGGGTCTTGTAGGCTGCTTCCAGCTCTTGCACGTGCTTGGAGATGGCCGGCTGACTGACAAACAGTTCCTGAGAAGCCTTGGTAAAGCTCAGATTCTTGGCCACCGACTGAAATACCTTTAAACGAAAATCACTCATACGCACCACACAGATTAGTCAGTTCCTCATCAGCCTATTTCTTCCGGCTTAATTTCAAACACGTGCGCCAGCGAGGGCACCATATCTTTCTGACGACAGCTCACCTCGGCCGGAGCAGAAAGAATCCGGTACAGGCAGGCTTTCTCGGCTGCCGCTGCCCCTTTCTCCTTCACCAGTTTATCCAGTTCCTCCCGCACCGATGCCTGGTAGTCTTCTTCCGAATAAACCAGCATCAGATTGGCCACATCGGCAGCATCCAGCAACAGTTGCATCAGGTCGAAATACAGGCTATGCGGTTCGGTAAATCCGGCAGGATGCACACAGGAAATGGAAAATTCGCCTACAGAAGGCACGTAGAACGCCATTCCGTCACGTTTCAGGAAATCCGGCTGAGCCACCTCCGGCAGTTGTTCGTCAGGATGGCGGTGCACCAAGATTACCTGCACATCGCCCCCCACACGGAGCACGTCGCCATCCAGTGCCAGACACACCAGCCATTTCGGCAAGTCGATCAGCGGAAGCTCCCGCTTCAATTCTTTCGATAAGGTACGGCGCACGCGGGCCACTTCATTACTCAGCAGAGATACGTCCATCAGCAGAACATTCTTCGAAAATTTGATATCAGTGTGCATCATCTTTTTATATACGTTTTTAATATGAGAGGTCAAAGATAACAAGGATATTTGAAATATCTTCATCCAAAGAACACAATTCCTCCAGCCAGACGTTTTTTCTTAAATGCCGACAAATAGTCAGTGCGCTTTCTAAAAAATACTGAAGAAATGACAGAAAACGGCATTTGGCAAATCTTTTGCGCCGGGATAGTCGTTCACAAAGCAGAAACTAAAAGAAAGGAGAACAGATATGAATTTCAACAATTTTACCATCAAAGCACAAGAAACGGTGCAACAGGCTGTCAATGTGGTGCAAAGCCGCGGACAGCAAGCCATTGAGCCGGTACACTTGCTGCTCAGCCTGATGAAGGTAGGTGAAAATGTTACCCATTTCATCTTCCAGAAGTTGGGCATGAATGCACAGCAGATTGCCAGCGTGCTCGACCGTCAGATTGAATCACTTCCGCGGGTATCGGGTGCAGAGCCCTACCTCAGCCGTGAGGCCAACGAAGTGCTTCTGAAAGCTACGCAGTATTCCAAGGAGATGGGCGATGAATTCGTTTCATTGGAACCCATACTGCTGGCCTTGCTCACGGTGAAGAGTACGGCAGCCAGCATCCTGAAAGATGCGGGCATGACCGAAAAGGAGCTACGGGAAGCCATCGCCGAACTGCGCAAGGGCGAGAAGGTTACTTCTCCCTCCAGCGAAGACACGTATCAGTCGCTGCAGAAATATGCCATCAATCTGAATGAAGCGGCCCGTAACGGCAAGCTGGATCCGGTGATTGGCCGTGACGAGGAAATCCGCCGGGTGCTGCAGATTCTGAGCCGGCGTACCAAGAATAATCCGATTCTGATTGGCGAACCGGGTACAGGTAAGACGGCCATTGTAGAGGGATTGGCTCATCGTATTCTCAGGGGGGATGTGCCCGAGAATCTGAAGAACAAGCAGGTGTACTCGCTGGATATGGGTGCGCTGGTAGCCGGTGCCAAGTACAAGGGTGAGTTCGAAGAGCGACTCAAAGCTGTCATCAATGAAGTCAAGAAAAGCGAAGGCGATATTATCTTGTTCATCGATGAAATCCACACCCTGGTAGGTGCGGGCAAGGGCGAAGGGGCCATGGATGCGGCCAATATTCTGAAGCCTGCCCTGGCACGGGGCGAGTTGCGGAGCATCGGAGCCACTACGCTGGATGAGTATCAGAAGTATTTCGAAAAAGACAAGGCGCTGGAACGTCGTTTTCAGATTGTCATGGTAAACGAACCGGACACGCTGAGCACCATTTCCATCTTGCGTGGACTGAAGGAGCGTTACGAGAATCATCACCACGTGCGTATCAAGGATGATGCCATCATTGCCGCTGTGGAACTGAGTAACCGTTACATCACGGAGCGTTTCTTGCCCGACAAGGCCATCGACCTGATGGATGAAGCGGCTGCCAAACTGCGTATGGAGGTGGATTCCGTACCCGAAGAACTGGACGAGATTTCACGAAAAATCAAGCAGCTGGAGATTGAGCGCGAAGCCATCAAGCGCGAAAACGATACGGCCAAGCTGGAGCACATCGGCAAAGAGCTGGCTGAGCTGAAGGAGCAGGAGAACTCGTACAAGGCGAAATGGCAGAGCGAGAAGACGCTGGTGAACCAGATTCAGCAGCATAAGGTAGAGATAGAGAACCTGAAGTTTGAGGCGGAGAAGGCGGAGCGCGAAGGCGACTACGGACGGGTAGCGGAAATACGCTACGGCAAGTTGCAGGCGCTGAACCGCGAGATAGAGGAGACGCAGCAGAAGTTACATGCCTTGCAGGGCGACAGTGCCTTGATCAAGGAGGAAGTGGATGCCGAAGACATCGCCGATGTGGTATCGCGCTGGACCGGTATTCCGGTGAGCAAGATGCTGCAGAGCGAAAAGGACAAACTGCTCCATCTGGAAGATGAGCTGCACAAGCGGGTTATCGGACAAGAGGAGGCTATCAAGGCTGTCAGCGATGCGGTGCGCAGAAGCCGTGCCGGACTGCAAGACCCCAGACGACCCATCGGTTCGTTCCTCTTCCTGGGTACCACGGGTGTTGGTAAGACCGAGCTGGCCAAGGCCTTGGCTGAATTCCTCTTCGACGACGAGACCATGATGACGCGTATCGATATGAGCGAATACCAGGAGAAGCACAGTGTGTCTAGGCTGGTAGGAGCGCCTCCGGGATACGTGGGCTACGACGAAGGCGGACAGCTTACGGAGGCTGTGCGCAGAAAGCCCTACTCCGTGGTGTTGTTCGATGAGATCGAGAAGGCGCATCCGGATGTGTTCAACATCTTGCTGCAGGTGCTCGACGACGGACGACTCACTGACAACAAGGGGCGTACGGTCAACTTCAAGAATACCCTCATCATCATGACGTCGAACATGGGCAGCGGCTATATCCAGAGTCAGATGGAGAAGCTGAACCAGGCCAACAAAGACCAGGTGGTAGAGGAAACCAAACGCGAGGTGATGAATATGCTGAAGAAGAGTATTCGTCCGGAATTTCTGAACCGTATCGACGAGACCATCATGTTCTTGCCGCTCAACGAACAGGAAATCAAGCAGATTGTACGCTTGCAGATCAAGGGTGTACAGCAGATGTTGCAGAACAATGGCGTAACGTTGTCGCTGACCGACGAAGCGGTGCAGTTCCTGGCCTCTGCCGGATACGACCCTGAGTTTGGTGCCCGTCCGGTGAAACGTGCCATCCAGCATTACCTGCTGAACGACTTGTCGAAGAAGTTGCTGGCACAGGAGGTAGACCGCAACCATCCGATTACGGTAGATACCAACGGACAGCACGACGGCCTGGTGTTTAGAAACTGACGTCGGTATCCTGCCGATGTATAGAGTGAGAGGGTGTGTCGCAGCGCAGAGCTGCGATGCACCCTCTTTTTTTATGTCGTCCGGGCATGGCTTTCTCAGAAATAATCCGTTCCTTTGTCCGAGAGTAAGAAGCTGTTTAAAATTGGAAGCAGGTTCTAAGTTCAATCCAGCGAGTCATGAAACACTTTTTCCGTCACTTTCTCTATTATTCCCGCAGGCAGCAGCAAGGCATCCTTACGCTGGTTGTAGTTATTTCCGCCGTCTGGCTGTTCCCGGCCGGCTACCGGCACCTGGCTTCCCTGTGCTGCGGCGAAGCAGCGCAGGAAGCGCAGCACCGTTCCGCTGCTCAAGAAGCTACCGCCTTTCTTTCTTCGATACAGCGTTCTCCTGCGGTCCGCCGTTCCCGGCCGGCTGCGACGGGGCATGCTGCCGATACCACCGCCTCCCGCGAAGCAGGAACGCTGTTTCCGTTCGACCCCAACCGGGCCGACTCGCTGACCTTCCGCCGACTGGGTCTGCCGGGCTGGATGGCTCACAACATCCTGAAATATCGCGAGAAAGGAGGACGATTCCGCCAAAAAGAAGAATTCAGAAAAATCTACGGGCTAACCGACGAACAGTTTGCCACGCTCTCACCGTATATACAGATACTCCCCCAGCCCACAGCCCAGCCCGCAGCCCGTCCGTCGCTGCTGGTACAGACGGCCGACAGCCTGTCACGGGTCTTTCCGGAGAAATACCCCGCGGGCACCGTGATCGAGCTGAACAGTGCCGATACCACCGAATTGCAGAAGATACCGGGCATCGGCAGCGGCATTGCCCGCCAGATAACCCACTACCGGCAGCAATTGGGCGGATTCTACCGCATCGAGCAACTGGAAGAAATTCAGCTGCGCTACCAACTGCTGATACCCTGGTTTCGCATAGACACCACCCTGGTGCGCCGCATCCCGGTGAACCGCGCTTCGGTAGAAAGACTCAGCAGACATCCCTACATCAACTTCTATCAGGCACGCGCCTTTGTGGAACACCGCCGGAAAACGGGGCCCATCCATCACCTCAAACCCTTTGTACTGCTGGAAGAATTCACCCCCAAAGACCTGCAACGCATAGCGCCCTACCTCGATTTCTCTGTCAGTCAAACTGCAGGGCAGCCGCACACTGATACCCTTCCTCGTAAAGGTCGGTAAGCTTCCGGATATCCCTTTCTATGCGGTCCACCACCACCGGACGCTGCGGACGGATTACCGTCACCTCGCCGGCCTCTTCCAAAGCTTCCACCTGCCGTAACTGTTCGTTGTACACCACGCTGCGCCGGTTGATAGCCTCCCTCAGCCGGGGATACTTGCGGTACAGGAAAGGCGGCACCCGCGTACCCTTCACCTCCTTCCGGTACCCCTTGTTGCGCGTCAGCACCACCACATTATGCCTGCATCCCTCGCTGCGCGCATGCATCAAGGGAATGGAATCCACGATACCGCCATCCAGCATCGGAATGCCGTCCACCTGTACGATGGGGCAGGCAAACGGCAGACTGCTCGAAGCCTTCACTATGTCGATTACCCTTCCGGGGTCGGCCTTTTCTTCCAGGTAATTGGCCTCACCCGTCAGGCAGTTGGTAGTCACCATCACATAGCGTTCGGGCGAACGGAAATAAGCCTCGTAGTCATACGGCAATATATGTTCGGGAAATTCATGAAACAGCAGGTTAAAGTCCAGCAGATTGCGCTGCGTAAAGAGCGGCCGAAGCCCTATGTAGTGATACTTATCCAGCAGGTCGATGTTGCTGTACTTCGCCCGCCCCCGCTGTCCGGACATATACGAAAGTCCGTTGCAGGCCCCGGCACTCACACCGATTACATAAGGGAACCGGATGCCCCGATCCATGAAATTATCCAGCACACCGCTGGTAAACACGCCTCGCATACCCCCACCTTCCAGTACCAATCCCGTGAAAGCATCGATTTTAACCCGTTTCTGTTCCATAAATTACACAAAAAACATAAATAACACAGCAAAGATAACCTTTGTTTAGCAATTATTGAATGAGATTTACTATATTTGCGCCAATAACAATTATTTAATATCAATTTAACGATTATGAAGAAATCAATTGTAATTGCCGCATTGGGCGCACTGAGCTTGAATGCCGTAGCGCAAGATGCTCCGAAAGACAAGGAAGAGGGTTTCGTATTCACCGTAGTAAAAGAGAATCCCATCACTTCCATCAAGAATCAGAACCGTGCCGGTACCTGCTGGTGCTATTCAGGTCTGGGTTTCATCGAATCAGAATTGCTCCGCATGGGCAAGGGCGAGTACGATTTGTCTGAAATGTACCTTGTACACAATACCTATCTGGACCGTGCCGACAAGGCTGTGCGCACTCACGGCGACGTATCCTTCTCACAGGGTGGCTCGTTCTACGATGTTATCTATGGTATGAAGACCTTTGGTCTGGTACCCGAAGAAGCCATGCGTCCGGGCGTGATGTACGGCGACTCGCTGAGTAATCACACCGAACTTTCTGCCGTATCCGATGCCGTAGTGGCTGCCATTGCCAAAGGCCGTCACCGCAGCCTGCAGACCGATGCCAACAAGGTTCCCCTTTGGAAGAAGGCCATTGCCTCTATCCACGACATCTATCTGGGCGAACGTCCTGAAAAGTTCACTTACCAGGGTAAGGAATACACTCCGAAGTCATTCTACGAATCTACCGGTCTGAACGCCGACGATTATGTATCACTGACTTCTTACACACACCACCCGTTCTACTCTCAGTTCGTACTGGAGATTCAGGACAACTGGCGTTGGGCTCAGTCTTATAACCTGCCCATCGACGAACTGATGGAAGTGTTTGATAATGCCATCAACAAAGGCTATACCATTGCCTGGGGTAGCGACGTGAGCGAAAGCGGCTTTACCCGCGACGGTGTAGCCGTGATGCCCGATGCCGACAAGGCACAGGAACTGAGCGGTTCTGATATGGCTCACTGGCTGAAGATGAAACCGGAAGAAAAGAAGCTGAACAGCAAGCCGCAGCCGCAGAAATGGTGTACACAGGAAGAACGCCAACTGGCTTACGACAACTGGGAAACGACCGACGACCACGGTATGCAGATTTACGGTATCGCCAAAGACCAGGAAGGTAATGAATACTATATGGTGAAGAACTCATGGGGCGAAGCAGGCAAATACAAAGGTCTGTGGTATGCTTCCAAGGCATTCGTACGCTACAAAACCATGAACATCGTGGTTCACAAGGATGCACTGCCAAAGGCTATCGCCAAGAAACTGGGCATCAAGTAATGTACAAGATACTTCGGTTAATAAAAAAAGCATACTGAACCATTCAGTATGCTTTTTTATTACTATGATACCCATCAAACCCATATTCACTAAAGACGAAAAAGCTATTGGTATGGTATCAAGATATTCGGAAAGTGGAAATTGGGAACAAAGGAGGATTGTAAATCATTAGTCAATGACATAAGATCTTACGGAATAGATACAGAAGTGATTGGTCATTTAAAGTAACTGGAAAATCATTCGCTCATGAGAACCTTTAAAAAAAGTCTATTTAGAGTTCCTATATTTTGGTTCATGATATGGCTGTACAGTTTACCCACCTATTTTTACTGGGGAAAAGGACTGGGCAATCTGACTATCTACCTGTGTTTTGTAGGCTTCATCACATTGGTATTTGCGATTCTAAGCATTGCTTTTGGCTATATAGTAACACTGGATGACAGAATTATCATTAAAAATGCCATCTATCCATTTTACAAAGCGACTTATCCCTATAAAGAGATACAAGAGATAGAATTCTGCCATGCCTATAGAGGTGGTGTCTATCTGAAAATTCATTTAAATCATTCCAAAGTTCACAGCCATGCCATAGAATGTGTCGATAAAAAACAATTGAAGGAATTAGCTGGAATCTTTCGGTTAAACAAAATTCCAGTCACCTTACAAGGGCCCATTATCAAGGAATATTTTTCAGACTAATCACTTCAAACGGACACAGATACCAACCGAAAGGGCTGTTCTGACAGCCATCGGCGCAATGGTAAAAAAACTACCCCTCTTTGAACCATTCATCTCCGGAAGGTTTCCCTTTAGTATAGATATAACAATTCATTCATCACTGCTGGGCATCAGTAAAACGAGCCACACGCAAGAACATTTTTTTACTTATGAAAATCCTGTGATGCAGGCTATGCGTTCGGCTGTGCCGGTGAATGCCTGTGCTATGTATTTCATCAACGGGCTAAAGCGAACAGGATTATGTGAAAAACACAGGTTTTTACAGCCGGATTATGTGAAAAATAAAGGTTTTTATAGCCGGATTATGTGAAAAACAGTATCTTTGTATCTGTCTATTAATACATTATGATATGGAAGTATTTTTAAAAAGAAAGATAGAAGATTTTCTCTTGGCTTGGAAACAGCATCCGAACAGGAAGCCACTTATAATAAAAGGGGCTCGTCAGGTAGGTAAAACAAAATCAGTGGAACATTTTGCAAGTCAGTATTATAAAAATCTGATAGAAATCAATTTTATCGAACAGAAGAAGTACCGCGAAATTTTCAATGACGGCTATGAAGTTGATACAATTCTAAAGAATATATCCCTGTTAAATCCGTCGTATAAGTTTATACCTGGGGAAACACTTTTCTTTTTCGACGAATTGCAGGCTTGTCCGGATTGTACTACTTCCTTGAAGTTTTTTAAATTGGATGGACGGTTTGATGTCATCTGTTCGGGTTCTTTAATGGGGATTCACTACCGGGAAATCGAATCAAACAGTGTAGGATACAAGGAAGATTATGAGATGCATTCACTGGATTTCGAAGAATTTCTCTGGGCTAAAGGGTATCAGGAAGATTTTATAGAGGAGCTTTTTATGCACATGATTCGTCTGGAACCATTTACCGAACTTCAATCAGCAACTTTGTTTGAGCTGTTTCGCGATTATGCCATCATTGGTGGAATGCCAGATGTGGTACGTACTTATATAGAAAACAACAATTTTAGTGGAATACTGGATATACAAAAACAACTGTTGAGAGATTATGAGGAAGATATTACAAAATATGTAGAGGGGCTTGATAAGGGTAAGGTAAAAGCTGTATATCAGCATATCTCAACGTTCTTGGCAAAAGAGAACAAGAGATTTCAGATAACCAAAATAGCCAAGAATGCCAGAAACAGAGAGTACATCGGTTGTACGGAATGGTTGCATGATGCCGGAGTGGTAAACGTATGCTATTGCCTGAATTATCCGGAACTGCCCCTAAGTGGAAACTATGACCCATCACTCTATAAACTTTATTTTAAAGATACAGGGCTTCTAATCGGTTCGCTTGACAGGGAAGCCCAAGAAGATTTGCGGGGCAACAAAAATCTCGGCACTTACAAAGGAGCCATTTATGAAAATATAGTAGGAGATATGCTGGTAAAACAAGGGTACGACCTGTTCTATTACAGAAGTGACAAACCTTCGTTGGAGATGGATTTTTTTGTAAGGGATGCCGATTCATTGATTCCCGTAGAAGTAAAGGCTACTGACGGAGCAACTGCTTCTTTAAACAACTTGTTGAAAGAGAATAAATATAAAGACATAAAGTATGGTATCAAGCTAGGCTATAAGAATATAGGGTTTAACGGTAAATTCTATACCTTCCCTTATTTCTTGACCTTCCTGTTAAGACGCTTTATAAGCGCAAGGAGATGACATCCTATAGCATAAAAAAAGCTACCGTATGCCAAAGTCATTCCTGCTCATTTCCCCGCCTTCTGTGCATTTTTTGGGCAGAATACTTGCCAAAACCAACTCTTTGCGTAAATTTGCACGCTGAGAATCAAGTTAACCGGAACAATTTCAGTAGCAAGGCCACTCCTCACTACTCCTATTCGCCCCGGCACTGATAAGATAGAATACTAATACTAATAGCTAATAACATGAGTTTGAAAATTGTTGTATTGGCGAAACAAGTTCCCGACACACGAAACGTTGGGAAAGATGCCATGAAAGCCGACGGCACCATCAACCGTGCGGCACTCCCTGCCATCTTCAATCCGGAAGACCTGAATGCATTGGAACAGGCACTCCGCTTGAAAGATGCTCATCCGGGCTCCACCGTAACCATCCTCACCATGGGTCCGGGCCGCGCTGCCGAAATCATCCGCGAAGGCTTGTTCCGCGGGGCCGACAACGGCTACCTGCTGACCGATCGTGCCTTTGCCGGTGCTGATACGCTGGCTACTTCGTATGCCCTGGCTACAGCCATCAAGAAGATAGGTGAGTATGACGTGATCGTAGGCGGCCGTCAGGCTATCGACGGTGATACCGCCCAGGTGGGCCCGCAGGTGGCGGAAAAGCTGGGACTGACACAGATTACTTATGCCGAAGAAATACTGAACGTAGACCAGGAAGCCCGACGCATCACCGTGAAGCGTCACATCGACGGCGGTGTGGAAACGGTGGAAGGCCCGCTGCCCATCGTGATCACCGTAAACGGCAGCGCAGCTCCCTGCCGCCCGCGCAATGCCAAGCTGGTGCAGAAATACAAACGGGCTCTCGGTGCGCAAGAGAAAGCAGCCCTTACGAAAGAGGGTGCCGAACTGCCTTATGCCGACCTCTACGAGAAGCATCCGTATCTCAACATCACGGAATGGAGCGTAGCCGACGTACACGGCGACCTGGCCCAATGTGGTCTGAGCGGCTCGCCTACCAAAGTGAAAACCATCCAGAACATTTCTTTCCAGGCCAAGGAGAGCAAGACGCTGACCGGAAGCGACCAGGATGTAGAAGACCTCATTGTAGAACTGCTGGCTAACCATACCATCGGATAAGCCTCGGCACTAAAAAAAGAAAAACATGAATAACGTATTTGTATATCTGGAGATTGAAGGCACCAACATTGCTGATGTGAGCCTGGAACTCCTCACCAAAGGCCGCAAACTGGCCAACCAACTGGGCTGCCAACTGGAAGCCATTGCCGCAGGTACCCACCTGGAGGGCATTGAAAAGGAAGTGCTTCCGTATGGGGTGGACAAACTGCATATCTTCGATGCACCGGGACTCTTCCCGTACACTTCGCTGCCCCACTCTTCTATCCTCATCCACTTATTCAAGGAGGAGCAGCCGCAAATCTGCCTCATGGGTGCCACCGTCATCGGTCGCGACCTGGGCCCGCGCGTATCGTCTGCCCTCACCAGCGGTCTGACAGCCGACTGTACGGCACTGGAAATCGGAAGCCATGAAGACAAGAAGGAGGGCAAGACGTATGAAAACCTCTTGTATCAGATTCGCCCGGCTTTCGGCGGCAACATCGTGGCCACCATCGTAAACCCGGAACACCGTCCGCAGATGGCTACCGTGCGCGAAGGGGTGATGAAGAAGGAAATTTATGATGCGAATTATCAGGGCGAAGTGGTACACCACGACGTAGCGAAATATGTACCCGAAACGGATTATGTGGTGAAGGTGATCGACCGCCACGTGGAAAAGGCCAAACATAACCTGAAGGGGGCTCCCATCGTGATAGCCGGCGGTTATGGCATGGGCAGCAAGGAAGGATTCGACATGCTGTTCGACCTGGCCAAGGAACTCCACGCCGAAGTGGGTGCCAGCCGTGCGGCCGTAGATGCCGGCTTTGCCGACCACGACCGTCAGATTGGACAGACTGGCGTAACGGTACGTCCTAAACTCTACATTGCCTGCGGTATCTCCGGACAGATTCAGCACATCGCCGGTATGCAGGAAAGCGGTATCATCATCTCCATCAACAACGATGAGAATGCTCCCATCAATGCCATTGCCGATTATGTCATCAACGGTACGGTGGAAGAAGTCATTCCGAAGATGATTAAATACTATAAATCACACAGTAA
>Escalade_p1__coassemble_680_pt1 | contig 23507 bp, 18 predicted proteins | sample Escalade_p1__metabat2_low_PE_008 | metagenome-assembled genome bin Escalade_p1 | reverse complement strand
GCCGTTTTTTCCCCAAGCCTCCGATTCATTCTTGAGTCGGAGGCTTTTTTTATGCACTTCTGCTTTCAGCTGTTCTATCACGTGGTGATTCAGTGTTCTCATCCCCTTTGTTTTTCTCCCTTGTATTTCCTCCCGTCGCCTGTTTCTTATTAGGCGTGTTTTCCTCAGCTATTTACGCTCTATTTGTAATCTCCTCTTCACACACTTTTTCTCTTTCTTTCATTCTGCTGTCCGAATTCTTTCGTTTGACTGTGATTCTGGAGATTTTTTTCTTGTTTCTATTTGAAAGTTCCTGGGTGATTTTCTGGATGCGTGTGCAATGAAATCTTCTCAAATTCCCCTTCTGCGAGCTGTTACGCCTTGCAAAATGATTTTTTTTTGAGATTTCGTAAATTTTAGTCTCTTCTTTCTGCTATTTATCAAATGGTTTTTTGTACTTTTGGCATGAATCTAATAAAGGGAAAAAAATTACGTGAAATAGTAATGTAAATAATTATAATAAACTCCTGGAAATATGGAAAACAAAATTCAAGAGCTGACCGATAAGATCTACCGTGAGGGTGTAGAAAAAGGTAATGTGGAAGCACAGAAACTTATCGAAAAGGCTCAGGAAGACGCAAAGAAGATTGTAGAAGATGCCCATAAAGAGGCAGAAACTATTTTGGTAAATGCCCGTAAGGCCGCAGGTGAACTGGCTGAAAATACGAAGTCGGAACTGAAACTTTTTGCTGGGCAGGCCATCAATGCGTTGAAATCAGAGATTGCCACGCTGGTTACAAATCAACTCGTAGATGCCGACGTAAAGGCATTTGCTGCTAACAAAGATTTTCTGAATGCATTCATAGTAGCCTTAGCTTCTAAGTGGAGCGAGAATGAACCCATTGTTATTGGTGCTGCCGATGCTGAATCCCTGAAGAAATATTTTGCAGCAAAAGCTAAATCATTGTTGGATAAGGGCATTAAGATAGAACAGGTGAATGGCACCAAAACACTTTTCACAGTTTCGCCTGCCGATGGTTCGTATAAGGTAAATTTTGGCGAAGAAGAGTTTATGAATTATTTCAAGGAATTCCTACGTCCGCAATTAGTAGAAATGCTGTTTTAAAAACTTCCAAAGATTATGAGCAAGTACTATTATTTAGTAGCCGGTTTGCCAGACCTTGCTTTGGAAGATAATAAACTGACGTATACAGTAGCTGATTTTAAGTCGGAAATTTATCCATTTCTTTCAGAAGGAGACCGTAGATTGGCTGATTTGTTCTATTTGAAGTTCGACAATGCCAATGTGCTGAAACTCTTGAAAGACAAGGATGCTTCCATTGATAAGCGTGGTAATTATTCGGCTGAAGAACTATCAGAGTTTATCGCCTTGCTTAAAGAAGGAGATTCTGTATCTGACAAGGTTTTCCCTGCTTATCTGAGTCAATTTATTGTTGATTATTTTCAGTCATCTGCCGAAGAAGGATATTTGCCTGAGAACAAATTGGCTTCGTTATATTATGCGTATGCTATGGGATGTAAAAATGCCTTTGTAGCTGCGTGGTTTGAATTTAACTTGACGGTCAATAATATTCTGGTGGCATTGACAGCCCGGAAATATAAAATGGAAATTTCTCCGCTTATAGTCGGCGATACTACGGTGTGTGAAGCTTTACGGACTTCAAATGCACGTGATTTTGGCTTGTCGGGCGAAGTGGATTTCTTAGATAGATTGATGAAAATCAGCGAGACAGAGGAATTGGTGGAACGAGAAAAGAAAATCGATCAGTTAAGATGGAACTGGATGGAAGATGCCACCTTCTTTAATTATTTTACAGCAGAACGTCTGTTCGTCTTTTTATTGAAGCTGGAAATGATAGAGCGTTGGATTTCTTTGGACAAGGAAAGAGGGAGCCAATTGTTCCGTAGCATGATTGCTTCGTTGAAAGACGAGGTGCAGATTCCTGCAGAATTCAGATAAAAAATAAATCAAATAATATATGGCAACAAAAGGAACTGTTAGTGGCGTTATAGCCAATATGGTGACCCTGGTCGTTGACGGACCGGTAGCACAAAATGAAATTTGCTACATTTCTACCGGCGGTGATAAGTTGATGGCCGAGGTGATTAAGGTAGTGGGCACTCAGGTCTATGTGCAGGTGTTTGAAAGCACGCGTGGATTGAAAGTGGGTGCTGAAGCCGAGTTTACCGGACACATGCTCGAAGTGACGTTGGGTCCTGGTATGCTCTCGAAGAATTATGACGGGTTGCAGAACGACTTGGATAAAATGGATGGCGTGTTCTTGAAACGCGGTCAGTATACTTATCCGTTAGATAAAGGAAGCAAATGGCATTTCGTTCCCTTGGCAAAAGCAGGGGATAAGGTGGAAGCTGCTGCCTGGTTGGGCCAGGTGGACGAGAACTTCCAACCGCTGAAAATCATGGTGCCTTTCGAACAGAAAGGGGTATGTACCGTGAAATCGATAGTCAAGGAAGGTGACTATACCATCGAAGATACGATTGCTGTGTTGCAGGATGAGGAAGGAAAGGAAATAAAGGTAAACATGATTCAGAAATGGCCGGTGAAGAGGGCGATGACGAATTATCGGGAAAAACCGCGTCCTTTCAAATTGCTGGAAACAGGTGTGCGTGTAATCGATACGGTAAACCCCATCGTAGAAGGAGGTACAGGATTTATTCCGGGACCTTTCGGTACAGGAAAGACGGTGTTGCAGCATGCTATTTCCAAACAGGCGGAAGCAGACATCGTAATCATTGCGGCTTGTGGTGAACGTGCCAATGAGGTAGTGGAAATCTTTACTGAATTCCCGGAATTGGTAGACCCGCATACCGGACGCAAGCTGATGGAGCGTACCATTATTATTGCTAATACTTCGAATATGCCTGTAGCGGCTCGTGAAGCGTCGGTTTATACCGCCATGACCATTGCGGAATATTACCGGAGTATGGGACTTAAGGTGTTGCTCATGGCTGACTCTACTTCGCGCTGGGCGCAGGCTTTGCGTGAAATGTCTAACCGTATGGAAGAGTTGCCCGGACCTGATGCGTTCCCGATGGACTTGTCTTCTATTATTTCTAACTTCTATGGGCGTGCAGGATATGTAGTGCTCAACAATGGTGAAACGGGTTCTATTACTTTTATTGGTACGGTATCTCCGGCCGGTGGTAACTTGAAAGAACCGGTTACTGAAAACACCAAGAAGGTGGCCCGCTGCTTCTATGCCTTGGAGCAAGACCGTGCCGACAAGAAGCGTTATCCGGCTGTGAATCCGATTGACTCTTATTCTAAATACATAGAGTATCCGGAATTCGAGAATTACATCGCTCAGCGTATCAATGGAGAGTGGATAGGCAAGGTCAATGAAATCAAGACGCGCCTGCAACGTGGTAAGGAAATTGCCGAACAAATCAATATTTTGGGTGATGACGGTGTACCGGTAGAATACCATGAAATTTTCTGGAAATCTGAATTGATTGACTTCGTGATTCTGCAGCAGGATGCTTTTGACGAAATTGATGCAGTAACTCCGATGGAACGTCAGGAGGAAATTTTGAATATGGTAATAGATATCTGTCATACAGACTTTGATTTCGATAATTTTAATGAAGTAATGGATTACTTCAAGAAGATGATCAATATCTGCAAGCAGATGAACTATTCTAAGTTCCAGTCGGATGAATATAATCAGTTCCACCAGCAGTTGATGGACTTGGTGGAGGAACGTAAGGCTAAATAATAACTCTTCTAATTTGGGAAATTAAGAAAATGGCAACAAAAGCTTTTCAAAAAATATATACCAAGATTACTCAGATTACCAAGGCTACTTGTTCGCTGAAGGCAACAGGGGTAGGGTATGATGAGTTGGCTACCGTAAACGGTAAACTGGCCCAGGTGGTGAAGATTGCCGGCGATGAGGTGACTCTGCAGGTATTCGAAGGTACTGAAGGTATTCCGACTGACGCAGAAGTGGTATTCCTGGGCAAGGCTCCTACGATCAAGGTGAGTGAACAACTTGCTGGACGTTTCTTTAATGCATTTGGGGATCCGATTGACGGTGGACCGGAAATTGAAGGTACTGAGGTGGAAATCGGTGGTCCGTCTGTTAATCCGGTGCGCCGTAAACAGCCTTCTGAACTTATTGCTACTGGTATTGCGGGTATCGACCTGAACAATACCCTGGTGTCTGGACAGAAAATTCCGTTTTTTGCAGATCCTGACCAACCGTTTAATCAAGTGATGGCCAATGTAGCTTTGCGGGCTGAAACTGATAAGATTATTCTAGGCGGTATGGGTATGACAAACGACGACTATCTGTACTTTAAAAATGTATTTTCTAACGCTGGTGCTTTAGACCGTATTGTGAGCTTCATGAATACCACTGAAAATCCTCCGGTAGAACGTTTGCTGATTCCTGATATGGCGCTGACAGCAGCGGAATATTTTGCTGTTGAGCATAATGAAAAAGTACTGGTCCTGCTGACCGATATGACTTCGTATGCAGATGCTTTGGCGATTGTATCCAACCGTATGGATCAGATTCCTTCCAAGGACTCTATGCCGGGATCTCTCTATTCAGATTTGGCAAAGATTTATGAAAAAGCAGTACAGTTCCCGAGCGGAGGTTCTATTACGATTATTGCCGTAACTACCTTGTCGGGCGGTGATATTACGCATGCTGTGCCAGATAATACCGGTTATATTACTGAGGGACAATTATTCCTTCGCCGGGATAGTGATATCGGTAAGGTTATTGTGGACCCATTCCGTTCTCTATCTCGTCTGAAACAGTTGGTGACTGGTAAAAAAACGCGTAAGGATCACCCGCAGGTAATGAATGCAGCTGTACGTCTGTATGCGGATGCAGCCAATGCCAAAACCAAGTTGGAAAACGGTTTTGACTTGACCAACTACGATGAACGTACGCTGGCTTTTGCCAAGGATTATTCTAATCAGTTGCTGGCCATTGATGTAAATCTCAATACTACGGAGATGCTCGATGTGGCATGGGGGCTGTTCGGTAAGTATTTTAAGCCGGAAGAAGTAAATATCAAGAAGGAATTGGTAGACCAGTTCTGGAAAAGCGAAGCAAACTAATCACTAATCATTAACAAAGAAAAGAAGTGGCTATTAAGTTTCAATATAACAAAACCTCTCTCCAACAGCTTGAAAAACAGCTGAAGGTGCGTGTGCGTACGCTTCCTATCATCAAAAACAAGGAAAGTGCCTTGCGTATGGAAGTGAAACGATGCAAGGCGGATGCCAATGCGTTGGAAGAGAGGCTGGAAAAGGAAATCCAAGCTTACGAAGCCATGTTCGCCCTTTGGAATGAGTTTGATGCCTCATTGATAAAGGTCAGCGATGTACATTTGGGAGTGAAGAAAATAGCAGGCGTACGGGTACCTTTACTGGAGAAGGTAGATTTTGAGGTACGTCCGTACAGCTTATTCAATGCGCCCAAATGGTATGCCGACGGTTTGCGCCTCTTGCAGGAACTGGCTCATACAGCTATTGAGCGGGAATTTACCGTGGCTAAACTTAATCTGCTGGAACATGCGCGCAAAAAGACCACTCAGAAGGTGAATCTTTTTGAAAAAGTACAGATTCCTGGCTATCAGGATGCCCTGCGTAAGATTAAACGGTTTATGGAAGATGAAGAAAATCTTTCGAAATCATCGCAGAAAATCATGAAGTCACATCAAGAGAAAAGAAAGGAGGCTGAGGCATGATTACGAAAATGAAGAAGCTCACTTTCCTTATTTACCATAAGGAATATGAAACATTTCTGGAACAGATTCGTGCGCTGGGTGTGATACATATTGTGGAAAGACAACGTGGTGAACTGGATAATACACTGCAAGGATTTTTACAAAAACGTAATCTTTATAAGAATACGTTGATGAATATGTATAATCGTGCTGAAAAGCAGCCTGACAATACCATCACGAGGGAGATTTCGGCCGATGAAATCGTGCAGGAATATGAAGATTTGCTGACTCGTATACAGGAGTTGAATCAGCGTCTGCCAGTGATAGACAAAGAAATGGCTCAGATGGAAATCTGGGGCGACTTTGACTGGAATGCTGTGGAGCGTCTGAAGAATAGCGGTTGGTATATACAGTTTTATACATGTTCGGAAAAAGAATTCAATGAAGATTGGGTGGATCGGTACCAAGTAGTACGGATTCATGAAAGTGCCGGTCATATCTATTTTGTGACGGTCACTCCGCAATCGGTAGATTTGGAACTGGAGCCTTTGCGTTTACCTGCTTTCAGCCTTTCTGAACTGGGGCGGCAGCGCGAAGAACTGCTGAAAGAACTGGCCGATACGAATGCTGCACTCACAGCTTTTTCTAAAGCCAATTATCGTGCGTTAGAGAAGGGCAGTTTGAAACTGGAAGGTGAAATGGAACTCTGGAAGGTTAAGTTGAACAGTGAACGGATGGCCGATGGGGCTGTGTTGTTGCTGGAAGGCTGGATTCCTGAAGATAAGGAGGCAGATGTGAAAAAACTGCTAGAACAGAGTGGTATCTATTATGAAGTCAGAGCAGCTCGCAAGGAGGATAATGCTCCGATTAAACTGCGAAACAATGCGTTCACCCGCATGTATGAAGTGCTGACGAAGATGTATGGTATGCCTGATTACGCTGAGTTCGACCCGACCCCGATTCTGGCACCGTTTTTCTCGCTCTTCTTTGCATTCTGTATGGGTGATGCAGGGTATGGATTGGTGCTGATTGCTTTGGGATTTTTCTTGAAGAAGAAACTCTCCAAGTCATTGAGCGGTATGATGAATCTGGTGATGACGCTGGGTGTATTTACTACCGTTATCGGAGCTGTATTGGGCACTTTCTTCGGAATGAGTCTGGTGGACGTGAATTTACCGGAAAGCGTCAAGCAATTCATGGTCGTGGGCAAGATTGGCGAGACATCGTATGATAAACAGATGTTGCTGGCTTTGCTGATAGGTGTGGTTCACATTTGTATTGCCATGACTGTAAAAGCTGTCAGTGAAACGGTTCGCTTTGGTTTTAAAGAATCTCTCAGTTCTTGGGGATGGCTGCTGTTGGTAGTAGGTTTTATCTGCACAGGCGGTTTGTCTTTCTTCCAGATTATTTCTGAAGAGGTGTCTACCTGGGCGTTTATAGCCATAGGAAGTGTATCGGCGATAGGAATCTATTTATTGAACAATCTGCGTCGCAATGTATTTGTCAACATTGGGGCAGGTCTGTGGGATACCTATAACATGGCTACCGGTTTGATGGGTGATGTGCTTTCTTACATACGTCTGTATGCATTAGGATTGGCAGGCGGTATGTTGGGAGGTGTATTTAATCAGCTGGCCTTTATGGTAAATGATGCGGCAGGTCCGGCATTGGGATGGTTGTTCTGTGGCTTGATTTTGGTATTTGGCCATACGCTGAATATTGCCATGTCTTGTCTGAGTGCATTTGTACATCCTTTGCGTCTGACATTTGTTGAGTATTTCAAGAATTCAGGATACGACGGTAAAGGCGAAGAATATGCTCCTTTTGCCAATAAAGACTGAATAAACAAGTAAAATATAATTAGAAACAATAAAAATAAGAAAACATTATGAATGAAATTTTAGGTTATCTCGGTTTAGGCTTGATGTTAGGTCTGGCCGGTATTGGTAGTTGCTTTGGTACAACAATTGCAGGAAATGCAGCCGAAGGTGCTTTGAAAAAAGATCCGTCTAAGTCGGCTAGTTATATGATTTTGTCCGCACTTCCCGCTACGCAGGGGTTGTATGGTTTCGTAGCTTTTCTGATGTCTATGGGACGCGATTTTTCCACCGACGGTCCGTTGATGCTAGGTATTGGCTTAGGAGTTGGTTTGGTATGCTTGTTCTCGGCCATTCGTCAGGGTCAGGTATGTGCCAATGGTATTGTAGGTATTTCACAAGGACATGATGTGCAGACAAACACGATGATCTATGCTGCTCTTCCGGAATTTTATGCTATTTTGGCATTGGTTGCAGCTTTGATGGTATAATAGCCTGTTTTTTATAGTAAAAAAATCCCCGGATCAACAGATAATCCGGGGATTTTTTATTGTACATAGTAATCATTACCATGCAAACGATTTTTATATGAATAATTGCAGATTTTTTTATTAAAAGGCTATTTTTCAAAGAATAATGCGTACTTTTGCAAGCGAAATAAAGATGGATATATAATAACATTTATGGATAATGAATTATTGACCCCCGATTACATCTTTGAAGCAAGTTGGGAAGTATGTAATAAAGTAGGAGGCATCTATACGGTTTTGTCTACAAGGGCAAATACTTTGCAAGCAAAATTCCGCGATAAACTTTTTTTCATAGGACCGGATTTTTGGCAGGGGAAAGAAAACCCTTTGTTTATCGAATCTGATAATCTTTGTGTGGCATGGAAAAAACACGCATTGGAGAAAGAACAACTTTCTGTCCGTGTGGGCCGCTGGAACATTCCAGGTGAACCTATCGTATTGCTGGTTGATTTCCAACCGTTCTTCGAAAAGAAAAATGAGATATATGCAGATATGTGGAACCGCTATCAAGTGGATTCATTGCATGCATACGGTGATTATGATGAAGCTTCCATGTTCTCGTACGCAGCTGGTAAGGTTGTAGAAAGCTTTTATCGTTATAATTTAACAGAAAACGATAAAGTAGTATACCAGGCACATGAGTGGATGACTGGTATGGGGGCTTTGTATCTGCAGAATGCAGTACCCGAAATAGCAACTATTTTTACTACACATGCTACTTCTATAGGTCGTTCTATTGCTGGAAATAATAAGCCTTTGTATGATTATCTGTTTGCCTATAACGGCGATCAGATGGCTGAAGAATTGAATATGCAGTCTAAGCACTCTATCGAGAAGCAAACGGCTCATTACGTGGACTGTTTCACCACAGTAAGTGAAATTACGAACCGTGAGTGTGTGGAATTGTTGGATAAGCCAGCTGATGTGATTTTGATGAACGGTTTTGACGATGATTTTGTAGCTAAGGGTACCACATTTACCGGTAAGCGTAAGCGTGCACGCGCTTTGATGCTGAAAGTAGCCAATGCATTGCTTGGTGATAATTTGGACGATGATACCTTGATTGTAGGTACGAGCGGTCGGTATGAATTCAAGAACAAGGGCATCAATGTCTTTCTGGAATCGCTGAATCGTTTGAATCGCGACAAAAATTTAAAGAAGAAAGTCTTGGCTTTTGTCAACGTGCCCGGGTGGGTAGGCGAACCTCGCGAAGATTTGCAGGCCCGTCTGAAAAAGAAAGAGGGTTATTTTACAGAGCCTCTGTCTTGTCCGCTTATCACACATTGGTTACATAATATGACTCATGATCAGGTGCTGGATATGTTGAAATACCTGGGTATGAGTAATCGGAAAGAGGATAAGGTAAAGGTAATCTTTGTGCCCTGCTATCTGGATGGCAAGGATGGCATATTGAATAAACACTATTATGATATATTAATTGGACAAGACCTGAGCGTTTATCCTTCTTATTACGAGCCCTGGGGCTATACTCCGCTGGAAAGTGTGGCTTTTCATGTGCCTACTATCACAACCGATCTGGCTGGCTTTGGCTTATGGGTAAATGGCTTGAAGCATCAGTGTGGTATAGACGATGGCGTGGAAGTGTTGCATCGTTCAGACTACAATTACTCGGAGGTGGCCGATGGTATTAAAGATACGATTTCTGCTTTCTCAGTTAAGTCTGAGGCTGAAGTAAAGTCTATCCGTAAAAAGGCTGCTCTGGTGGCTGAACAAGCTTTGTGGAAACACTTTATCAAATATTATTATAAAGCCTATGACGTGGCATTAAGAAATGCCAAGAAACGTCAGTTGGGCTAATCTCTGAATTATTAATCAATCAAGTTATTAATACAATGAAGATTAAAGTTAGTAATGTAAACACTCCAAATTGGAAGGATGTGAATGTTAAGTCTCACATTCCGGCAGAATTGGAGAAATTGTCAGAACTGGCACGTAACATTTGGTGGTCGTGGAATTACGAGGCTACTGAATTGTTTAAAGACCTTGACCCTGCTCTTTGGAAAGAAGTTGGACAGAATCCTGTCCTTCTGTTGGAACGTATGAGCTATGCTAAGCTCGAAGCACTTGCAAAAGACGAAGTAGTTCTTCGCAGAATGGAGGATGTATATTCTAAATTCCGTCTGTACATGGATGTAGAGCCGGATAAGAACCGTCCTTCTGTAGCTTACTTTAGCATGGAGTATGGTTTGAATCATGTTCTTAAAATATATTCTGGTGGTCTGGGCGTTTTGGCTGGTGACTACTTGAAAGAAGCTTCTGACAGCAACGTTGATTTGTGTGCCGTAGGTTTCTTGTATCGTTATGGTTATTTCACACAGACCTTGTCAATGGATGGTCAGCAGATAGCCAATTATGAAGCACAGAATTTCGGCCAATTGCCCTTGGATCGTGTATTGGATGAGAACGGAAAACAAGTGATTGTAGATGTTCCTTATCTGGATTATTATGTACACGCTTATTTGTGGAGAGTTAATGTAGGCCGTATTTCACTGTATCTGTTGGATACAGATAATGAAATGAACAGTGAATTCGACCGTTCTATTACTCATCAGTTGTATGGCGGTGATTGGGAAAACCGTTTGAAACAGGAAATTCTGTTGGGTATCGGTGGTATGCTGACCTTGAAGAAATTGGGTATCAAGAAAGATGTATATCATTGTAATGAAGGTCATGCTGCTCTGATCAATGTACAGCGTATCTGTGACTACGTAGAAGAAGGTATGACATACAATCAGGCTATCGAACTGGTTCGTGCATCATCATTATATACTGTTCATACTCCGGTTCCTGCCGGTCACGACTATTTCGATGAAGGTCTGTTCGGTAAGTATATGGGTGGCTATCCTCAGCGTATGGGCATTACTTGGGATGACCTGATGGATTTGGGACGTAATAATCCGGGTGATAAGGGTGAACGTTTCTGTATGTCTGTTTTTGCTTGCAATACTTCTCAGGAAGTGAATGGTGTAAGCTGGCTGCACGGTAAAGTGTCACAGGAAATGTTTGCACCCATCTGGAAAGGCTATTTCCCTGAGGAAATGCACGTAGGTTATGTGACTAATGGTGTACACTTCCCTACTTGGAGTGCTACAGAATGGAAGCAATTATATGCTGCTCACTTTGATGAAAACTTCTGGTATGACCAGTCGAATGCCAAGATTTGGGAGGCTATCTATAATGTGCCCGATGAAGAAATTTGGAAGACTCGCATGACGCTGAAGAACAAGCTGATTGACTATGTTCGCAAGCAGTATCGTGAAACTTGGTTGAAGAATCAGGGTGATCCTTCTCGTATTGTAGCTTTGTTGGACAAAATCAACCCCAACGCATTGCTGATTGGATTCGGTCGTCGTTTTGCTACTTACAAACGTGCACATTTGTTGTTTACAGACTTGGATCGTTTGTCTAAGATTGTTAATAATCCTGATTATCCGGTACAATTCCTGTTTACAGGTAAGGCACACCCGCACGATGGAGCTGGTCAAGGTCTTATCAAGAGAATCATTGAAATCTCTCGTCGTCCGGAATTCCTGGGTAAGATTATTTTCTTGGAAAACTACGACATGCGCTTGGCTCGCCGCTTGATTTCTGGTGTAGATATCTGGTTGAATACACCGACACGTCCGTTGGAAGCTTCCGGTACATCAGGCGAAAAGGCATTGATGAACGGTGTTGTCAATTTCTCTGTACTTGATGGCTGGTGGCTGGAAGGTTACCGTGAAGGTGCTGGCTGGGCTTTGACGGAAAAACGTACTTATCAGAATCAGGAACATCAAGACCAATTGGATGCAGCTACTATCTATAGCATCTTGGAAACTGAAATCTTGCCATTGTACTATGCACGCAACAAGAAGGGTTATTCTGAAGGTTGGATTAAGACTATCAAGAACTCCATTGCTCAGGTAGCTCCGCATTATACTATGAAGCGTCAGTTAGATGACTATTTCACCAAATTCTATAACAAAGAAGCGAAGCGATTCCATGCGTTGGCTGCCAATGATTATGCCAAAGCCAAGGAAATTGCAGCTTGGAAGGAAGAAGTTGTAGAGAAATGGGATAGCATAGAAGTTGTTTCTTGCAGCAAGACAGAAGATTTATTGAAAGGTTCTATCGAAAGTGGTAAGGAATATACAATCACTTACGTAATTGATGAAAAGGGATTGAATGATGCGATTGGTCTGGAATTGGTAACAACCTATACTGCAGCCGATGGCAAGCAGCATATCTATTCTGTTGAACCGTTTGAAGTAGTTAAGAAGGAAGGTACGCAATATACATTTGAAGTGAAGCATAAATTGGAAAATGCAGGTAGCTTCAAGGTAGCATACCGTATGTTCCCGAAGAACGCAGATCTGCCTCACCGTCAGGATTTCTGTTACGTTCGCTGGTTTGACTAATCCAAAAAAACTGTGGTGTGTTTAAACACCCATTTTGAGATATTCTTCCCCCTGTTGCACTTCATCAGCTGCAACAGGGGGAATTTTTATAGTCAGAGATATTTCAGTCGCTTATCTGATTTTTATAGTGCAGTTTTCCAAGCTGTCAATGATAGCCAATGATTCTACGTGTATGCCCATCTGTCGCAACTCATCTCCACCATGCTGAAAGGCTTTTTCTATCAAGAAGCCCATACCCTCTAGTTGTGCACCCGCCTGATTTACCAAATCAATAATTCCTTTTGCTGCATTGCCATTAGCTAAAAAATCATCAATAAAGAGAATCTTATCACCCGGATGAAGAAAGTCCTTGCTGACACATACTTCATATGACCGCTGTTTGGTAAATGAATAGACCGAAGTTGTCAGCATATTCTCCATTGTGCTGGGCTTTTTCTTTTTGGCAAAAACTACGGGCAATTCCAGTAGATAACCTACCATTATGGCAGGTGCTATGCCACTAGCTTCAATGGTTAGGATTTTGTTGATATGGGTAGAAGCGAATCTCCTAACAAACTCCACTGCCATCGATTTCATAAGAATAGGATCCATCTGGTGATTAATGAAACTGTCTACTTTCAGAATACCTCCCGGATAACAGTGCCCGTCTTTTAAAATACGTTCTTTTAAAACTTTCATTTATACTTATATTTCTTGATTAGTATCAGGTTTGCTTAGTTCGGTCGACTGATATTCTTTAGCCAGTTTCTGCGAAATCTTCTTTTTGGGGGTTAAGCCCATGCCTTTCAGTTGTTCGGCTTGCCTTATTATACTTCCTCTACCTTCTGATAGCTGGTTCAGAGCTTTTTCATAGTCTTTCTGTAAATATTGTATACGTTCCCCGATGGAGAGGAAAGTATCACAATAGCCAGCTATTTTTTCGTAGAGTGCTGTGCCTCGGTTGATAATATCTTGCACGTTTTTAGCTTGATATTCCCGTTTCCAAAGGTCTAGGGAAAGCCTTAAGGCACTGATCAGATTAGTGGGACTCATCAGTACCACTTTTTTGTTATAAGCATATTCCCACAGTTGCGGATCGGTTTCTATGGCCAAAAGATAGGCACCTTCGGTAGGAATAAACATCATGACAAAATCCGGTGCTTTGCTGTCATAGCGCGAATAATCTTTGCGGCTCAATTCTTCGATGTGAGTGCGCACAGATTGCAAGTGAAGTTTCCTCTGTCGGTTTTGTTCTTCTGTATCATCGGCAGCCATGTATCCGCTATAGGCAGTAAGTGATACCTTGGAGTCTATAATCATTTCTCTGTCATCTGGATAGCGGATCAAGATATCCGGTTGCATCTTTTGTCCGCTTTCTTCGTTGATTAGAGGCTCGTCTTGCTCATTTTTCAAGAATTCCTGTCTAAAATAGTGCTCTCCTTCTATAAGTCCTGAAGCTTGCAACAGTCTTTCCAGAATCATTTCTCCCCAGTTTCCTTGTACCTTTGAATCACCTTTGAGAGCTTTGGTCAGATTGTTTGCTTCTTCACTTAAACGGTTATTCAGTGCCACCAGCTCTTTGATTCGTTCTCCTAATGAAAAGCGCTCTTTGGCTTCTGTGGAATATGCCAGTTCTATTTGTTGCTTGAAAGTCTTCAGATTACTGTCTAAAGGTTGTAACAAATGAGACAGATGCTCGGCACTCATTCGGGTGAAATCTTCTGCGTTACTGCTAAAGATGCGGTGAGAGAGATTTTCAAATTCCGTTTTCATGCGTTGATACATGGCTTCTTTTTCCTCTTCTTTCTGCTTCATCCAGCAGATTTCTTTATCATGTTGCTGTTGCAGCTGATTTTTTTCCTGCTGCCATTGCTGTACCAACAAATCTTGTTGGAGTTTTAGGCTGGTTATTTCAGCCTTCAGCGAAGCAGCCTTTCGGTCGGAAATGAGGTAGCCGATGCCACATCCTACCAATAGTCCTATTAGCACCAATAGTACTTCCATGTTTATTCAGTCAAGATTTCGTGTCCTGTTTCTGTAATGAGAATTTGGCTTTCCCACTGTGCCGATGGCAGTCCGTCGTCAGTGCATACGGTCCATCCGTCGGCTTCATCAATAAATACCTCGTAGCTTCCCATATTGATCATAGGCTCAATCGTAAATGTCATGCCAGGAACCAACAGCATGCCTGTACCTTTCTTTCCAAAGTGTTCCACATCAGGCTCTTCATGGAATTTTACGCCGCAGCCATGACCGCATAAGTCGCGCACCACACTAAAGCCATTCTTTTCGGCATGCTCTTGAATAGCTGCACCGATATCTCCTAATCTTACCCACGGATTAGCCATTTCAACTCCCAAGTCACGACACTCTTTGGTGACTTGTACTAAACGTTTCATCTCAGGGCTTACTTCACCAATCATGAACATGCGTGAAGCGTCAGAGAAGTAACCTTTATAAATGGTAGATACATCCACGTTGACAATATCTCCGCTCCGTAGAATTTCCTTGGTGCTAGGTATACCGTGGCACACCACATCGTTGATGCTTGTGCATACACTTTTAGGGAATCCTTCATAAAGGAAGGGAGCCGGTATGGCATCATGGTCGGTAGTGAAGCTATATACCATATGGTCTATTTCAGCAGTTGACATTCCTTCATGTATATTTTCAGCGATGTAGTTTAGCAGGGCCGTATTGATTTTAGCACTTTCACGGATGCCCTCTATCTGCTCTTTTGTACGCAACAGATGGCGTTGCGGTAATTTATAGCCATCTTTTTTATACTGTTGTATTTTAGCTTCTACTTCGTCAGAATATCCTTTTGGAGTAAAGCGTACTCCTTTCATCATCTTTTTCATATCCTTTCTTTTTTTCGTTTTACATTCTTCCTACAAAGGTAGATATTGTTTGTCAGTTTTGAGTCACTTTAGCGAATTTTAATGGCATATTCAAAAAAAAGAGCAGCAAGGAAGCGAGTTCCTATGCTGCTCTATAAATATAATTTCAATAATTAATTAGAATGCGTAGTGGAAACCGATAGACAAGTCTTCGCTGCTCAATGCGAAGCCATAGCCTTGCATATCATTGAGCATGTAGTCATCTCTGTAACCCAAGAAGCCATATTTGGTAATGAAGCTGAAGTTCTTGTTCAGTTTGATAGAAATACCCGGTCTTAAACCGATTTCAAAACCTGCTTCAGAATCATAACCTTTAACTTTTACGCTAGAGAGGCCTAAACCACCTTCTATAAACAAACGAACCACTTTGCTATCCAGCAAGTTGTAGCGAGCATAGGGAGCAAAAGCAAAAGCGTTTACTTTGGTTTTACCTTCCACTTCGATAGGACCTAAGTCAATGCTGTGGTCTGTTTTTGCATGTGAGAACATGATTGATGCTCCTATAGACCATTTGTGATTCAACTCATAGCCTACTTCAGGAGCCAAAGTGAACGTGGTTAAGTCAGCATCATCATTGTGCCAGAAGCTTGCAGTACCACCAACATACACTTGTGCTTTAACAGCTACAGCAGCCATTACTACAAATAATAATGCTACAATTTTTTTCATAATCATACAGTTTTAGTGAAACATTAAATAGTTTAGAAAGCCGTTTTTACGGCTGTTTAAGTGCGGCAAAGATAAATTCTTTCTATAAATTCAGCAAATTTTTAATTAATTTTTTTTGATGGAAATCAACTCTTCCTTCTTTAAAACAATATAATTTTGCAGCCGTTTTCAATGGTGTTTTTTATAATTAGGTAGAATTTAGTTTTATGAAAAAGAGCTTAATAGCTTTGGCATTCGGCACGTTAGGTTTGGGTATTGCCGAATTTGCCATGATGGGTATTTTACCCCATGTGGCCCGTGATTTGGGAATTTCTATTCCAGTGGCAGGACATTTGATATCTGCTTATGCGCTGGGGGTTTGTGTAGGTGCACCGATGTTGGTATTGGCGCGCCGATGGCCTCTGAAGCGTATCTTGCTGTTGTTGGTTGCGCTTATGTTGATTGGTAATTTGTGCGCATCGGTTTCCCTTGATTATTATATGCTTTTGTTTGCCCGCTTTATTTCCGGACTTCCTCATGGTGCTTATTTTGGGGTGGCTTCTATTGTAGCTGGTAAGTTGGCAGATGAGGGTAGGGGTTCTCAGGCTGTATCTATTATGGTAGCCGGCATGACTATAGCTAATTTGTTTGGGGTTCCCTTAGGTACTTCATTAAGCCATACACTTTCGTGGCGAATAACTTTTTTGCTGGTAGCCAGTTGGTCTGTAATTACTTTCTATTATATTTATCGTTGGATTCCTCAAGTAGATGGCATAGAAGATACCGGTTTTAAGGGGCAGTTTCTTTTTTTGCGTAAGCCGGCTCCATGGCTTATTCTCTGTGCCACAGCCTTGGGTAACGGAGGCGTGTTTTGCTGGTATAGTTATGTCAATCCTATGTTGACGCAAGTTTCCGGTTTCAGTGCCGATAGCATGACTGCTTTGATGGTATTGGCCGGTTTTGGTATGGTGGTCGGTAATTTGGTCAGCGGCCGTATGTCTGATTGCTATACTCCCGGTAAAGTAGGGATGTGGACACAGGCTCTGATAGCCGTCACTCTGTTTTTACTGTTTTGTTTTGCACAGTTCTCTGTAGTAGCTGCTCTGTTGATGACTGTGTGTACGGCCGCATTGTTTGCAGTTTCTACCCCTGAGCAGGTTCTTATCATTCGGGTAGCACCCGGAGGAGAAATGCTAGGAGGAGCTTGTGTACAGATTGCATTTAATTTGGGTAATGCTATTGGTGCCTATGTGGGCGGATTGGCTGTAGGTAGTGGTTATCAGTATCCTGCATTAGTAGGAGTGCCTTTTGCTTGTATAGGATTTGTCTGCTTTATGGTATTCTATAAAAAGTATCAGCCTTACTATCGATAGATTCTTTGGTCGTTTTATTCGGTTTTTTCTGATAAAATTCGTATGTTTGTCAGCTGTAAACATTAAAAATAGATGATTCATGAAGGCAATAAAATTGATTTTTTTATGCGTATGTGCCATGAGTTTGATGGCATGTTCAGAGGACGACGACCCCGGTTATATTGAATCGGAAATTGTCGGTCGCTCTTGGACCGGTGAAGTAGGAGCTCGTGAAGGTGACCTGTATCTTATCAGTTCTTTCTATTTTGGTTCGGATGGTTTTGGCGAGGAAATCCAATTCTGTCCGGATTGCGGACGCAAGTACGGTCCTTATACTTTTCAATGGTATTGGGAAGACCGCTATAGTAATAATCTGGTGCTGGATTATGGTAAGCGAGGCGTTTGTTTTATGGACGATTTGCGTCTCCACGGCAGACATCTGTATGGCATCTTTGAAGATGAGGTAGGAGACTGCTTCGATTTCGAGCTTTGTATGGATTGACAAAGATTTCTTCAGATACTAAAAAATGCTGCAACGGTATATTTAAACGGTTGCAGCATTTTTTTATATATGCTTTATCGCTCATTACTAGGCGCTCGTTTCAGCATTAGCTTTTTGAATTCAGCAGGATAGGGGGTCTCAAACTGCATGCGTTCTCCGGTTACTGGATGATAAAAACACAGTTTAAAAGCATGTAATGCCAATCTATCTAGCGGATTAACCTCTTCCAGTCCGTAGCGACCGTCGCCAATGATGGGGTGTCCTAAATCCTGCATGTGAACACGGATTTGGTTTTTACGTCCTGTTTCCAGCATCAACTCCATCAGAGAATATCCGTTGGCCCGTTTGATGGTGCGGTAATGTGTTATGGCCTCCTGTCCACCGTCATCGGTAGGGCTGGAATATACATACAGCGTGCGGTCGGTCAGCCAGGAACGAACTACCCCTGCATTTTGTTCCATATTCCCCGAAACGATAGCTACGTATCTCCGGTCGTATACAATTTGCTTCCAGTGATCGCGCAACGTATGTTGGGTCATTTCATCCTTGGCAAACATCATGAGTCCGGAAGTGTCTCTATCTAATCTGTGTACAATGTAGAGCCGGTTATTGCGTCCGGACTTTTTTACGTAATCAGTCAGGATAGAATATGCGGTACGCTCTTTTTCACGTTCAGTGTTTACCGAGAGCAATCCTTGCATTTTCTCCACCACTAAAAGGTAGGCATCTTCATAGACTATTTTAAGCAGTTTATTGTGAAATTCCTTATTCCCTTTATTGCGACTGATTTGAACTTTCATGCCTGGTTTCAGCGGAAAGTTGTATTGGGTAGTAATGACGTTATCTACAAACACTACCCGTTTGCTGAGTAGCATCTTCAGTTTAGTGCGGCTGGCATCTGGCATGCGGGCGGCTAAAAACTCCATCAGTTCGGTAGGTTCCTTAACCAGAAAGTCTGTATACTGATTTTTGGCGCGGGCAATATTGTTTCTGCCCGGGCCAGTAGTACGGTTGTTTTTCATTCTTGTAATTTTAAGAAATCCATCTAGCTTATTCATCTCTTCTTTCCAGCAGTACTACGTTCTCCACGTGATGAGTATGTGGGAACATATCTACAGGCTGTACAGCTTTCACTTTATATTTGCCATCCAGCAGTTGCAAGTCGCGTGCCTGTGTGGCAGGGTTACAGCTGACATATACAATGCGTTTGGGCTCAGCGAACAGTAACACATCGATTACATCCGAGTGCATGCCTGCACGTGGAGGGTCAGTGATGATAACATCCGGTCGTCCGTGCTCATTGATAAATTCTTGCGTCAGTATATCCTTCATGTCACCAGCATAGAAAAGCGTATTTTCAATGCCGTTGATGGCAGAGTTTACCTTGGCATCCTCGATGGCTTCCGGCACGTACTCTATACCGATTACCTTCCGTGCATTGCGAGCCACAAAATTGGCTATGGTTCCAGTGCCTGTATAAAGATCGTATACCAGCTCATTACCGGTAAGTCCGGCAAAGTTACGTGCTACCTTATATAAATTATAGGCCTGTTCAGAGTTCGTTTGATAGAAAGATTTGGGTCCCACTTTGAAGCGCAGTCCTTCCATCTCTTCATAGATGTGGTCATTTCCTTTGAAAGTATGTACTTCCAGGTCGGTAATGGTATCATTCACCTTATTATTAATAACGTATAGCAGTGACGTGATTTCCGGGAAACTATCTGCAACAAATTGCAGTAACTCTCTATAGCGTATCATCTCCTCCTCTTCATGGGTATCGTCTATTCTGCATACCACGATTACCATCAGTTCACCGGTAGATGAAGTTCGGATAATCAGGTTTCGCAACATGCCCTCGTGTGTGCGGAGGTTATAGAAGGGATAATTATGTTCGTATCCATAATCACGGATGGCATTTCGTATCCGGTTAGAAATATCGTCTTGCAGCCAGCACTTTTCAATGGCCAATACTTTGTCGAAAGCATTGGGAATATGAAAACCTACGGCATTCATTTGATCGTATACTACATTTTGTTGAACTTCTTCAGCCGTGAGCCATCTTTTATTGGAAAATGTAAATTCCAGTTTGTTACGGTAAAACTGAGTCTTTTCCGATCCCATGATGGGAGATATTTCCGGAAGTTCAATCTTTCCTATCCGGGTAAGATTGTCAGTTACTTGCTTTTGTTTGTATCTAATCTGTTCGGCATACGGAAGCACTTGCCACTTACATCCTCCGCATACCCCGTAATGCTGACAGAATGGTACTGCCCTGTTGGGTGAATACTGATGGAATTTCACGGCTTCCGCTTCAGCATAATGGTGCTTTTTGCGTTTCACCTGTAAGTCCACAACATCTCCAGGTACCACATAAGGTACAAAGACTACCAGATCATTGACCTTGGCTATGGCTTTTCCTTCGGCAGCCACATCCGTTATTTCCACCTTTTCTAGTAAGGGGAGTTCTTTTCTCTTTCTTGCCACTTTTACACCAATCTAATAAATTATGATGCAAAAATAGTGTTTTTTTTATTACTATCTTCAATCCGGATGAAATATTCCATATTGCCATGTCTAAATTGCATTTTATGGTGTTTTTTTTGTAGAATTAATTTTCTAATCTGCGAAATATCCTTAGCTTTGCTGCCATGAAAATCACAAATTAAACTTTAAATTTTTATTATGGACAAAAAAAGAGTTTATACCTTTGGTAATGGTCAGGCAGAAGGAAAAGCCGACATGCGTAACCTTTTAGGTGGAAAAGGCGCTAACCTTGCAGAAATGAATCTAATCGGAGTTCCCGTTCCTCCGGGTTTTACTATTACGACTGAAGTTTGTACAGAATATTATGAGATGGGCCAGGAAAAAGTAGTTGCCCTCTTGAAAGAAGAAGTAGAAAAAGCCATTGCTCATGTTGAAACGTTGATGCGTTCTAAGTTTGGTGACGTAGAGAATCCGTTGTTGGTATCTGTACGTTCAGGTGCCCGTGCATCCATGCCAGGTATGATGGATACCATCTTGAACTTAGGTTTGAACGATGAAGTGGTAGAAGGCTTGACTCGCAAGACCGGTAATGCCCGTTTTGCGTGGGACTCTTACCGTCGTTTTGTGCAGATGTATGGCGACGTAGTTTTAGGCATGAAGCCTGCCAATAAAGAAGAAATTGATCCGTTCGAAGCCATCATCGAAGAAGTGAAAGCAGCGAAAGGTGTGCGTTTGGATAATGAGCTGGAAGTGGAAGACCTGAAAGAACTGGTAAAGAAATTCAAAGCAGCCGTTAAACAGCAGACCGGTAAAGATTTTCCGACCTGTGCGTATGAACAGTTGTGGGGTGCTATCTGCGCCGTGTTCAATTCCTGGATGAACGAACGTGCCATCCTCTATCGTAAGATGGAAGGAATTCCTGATGAATGGGGTACTGCCGTAAGCGTTCAGGCTATGGTATTTGGTAATATGGGCGAAACCTCGGCTACGGGTGTTTGTTTCAGCCGTGATGCCGCTACAGGTGAAGACCTTTTCAACGGTGAATACTTAATTAATGCGCAAGGTGAAGACGTGGTAGCCGGTATCCGTACTCCGCAACAGATTACGAAGATTGGTTCACAACGTTGGGCAGAACTGGCTGGTATCAGTGAAGAAGAACGCGCCAGCAAGTATCCTTCTATGGAAGAAGCGATGCCCGAAATCTATAAGGAACTTGATGCTTTACAGACCAAGTTGGAGAATCATTACCGTGATATGCAAGATATGGAGTTCACTGTGCAGGAAGGTAAATTGTGGTTCCTCCAGACTCGTAACGGCAAACGTACGGGTGCGGCCATGGTGAAAATCGCTATGGATTTGCTCCGTCAGGGTATGATTGATGAAAAAACAGCCCTATTGCGTTGCGAACCGAATAAATTAGATGAATTGCTTCATCCCATTTTCGATAAGACAGCCTTGAAGCAAGCCAAGGTTCTGACTCGTGGTTTGCCGGCTTCTCCGGGTGCTGCTTGCGGTCAGATTGTATTCTTTGCCGATGATGCTGCCGAATGGCGTGCTGCCGGTAAGCGCGTGGTGATGGTGCGTATCGAAACCTCTCCGGAAGACTTAGCCGGTATGGCTGTGGCAGAAGGTATTCTGACAGCCCGTGGCGGTATGACTTCTCATGCAGCTGTAGTGGCTCGTGGTATGGGTAAGTGCTGTGTATCCGGTGCTGGTGCGTTGAATATCGATTATAAAGCCCGTACCGTAGAGATAGACGGTGTAGTGTTGAAAGAAGGCGACTTCATCTCTTTGAACGGTAGTACCGGTGAAATCTATAACGGTAAGGTGGAAACCAAAGCTGCTGAATTATCAGGCGATTTTGCTGCCCTGATGGAATTGGCTGACAAATACGCCAAGTTGCAGGTACGTACCAATGCAGATACTCCACACGATGCAGCTGTAGCCAGAAGCTTTGGTGCAGTGGGTATCGGTTTGTGCCGCACAGAACACATGTTCTTTGAAGGCGAAAAGATTAAAGCCATGCGCGAAATGATTCTGGCAGAAAATGCAGAAGGCCGTTGTAAAGCATTGGCCAAGATTCTGCCTTATCAGCAAGCCGACTTTAAAGGTATCTTCAAGGCTATGGAAGGTTGTCCGGTAACTGTACGTCTGCTCGATCCTCCTTTGCATGAATTTGTTCCCCACGATTTGAAGGGACAAGAAGAAATGGCAGAAGCCATGGGAGTAAGTTTGCAATATATCAAGCAGCGTGTAGAATCCCTTTGCGAACACAATCCGATGTTGGGTCATCGCGGATGTCGTTTGGGTAATACCTACCCTGAAATTACTCAGATGCAGACTCGTGCCATCTTGGGTGCCGCTTTGGAATTGAAGAAAGAAGGGGTAGAAACTCATCCGGAAATCATGGTTCCGCTGACCGGTATCTTATACGAATTCAAAGAACAGGAAGATGTAATCCGTGCTGAGGCTGCCAAGTTATTCGAAGAAGTAGGCGACAGCATTGAATTCAAGGTAGGTACAATGATTGAAATTCCGCGTGCAGCCTTGACAGCCGACCGTATCGCTTCCGAAGCCGAATTCTTCTCATTCGGTACCAACGACTTGACTCAGATGACCTTCGGTTACTCTCGCGACGATATTGCTTCCTTCTTGCCAATCTATCTGGAAAAGAAGATTCTGAAAGTAGACCCGTTCCAGGTGCTCGACCAGAAGGGTGTAGGACAATTGGTTCGTATGGCTACCGAAAAGGGTCGTGCCATCCGTCCGGAACTGAAATGCGGTATCTGCGGCGAACACGGTGGTGAACCTTCATCTGTGAAATTCTGCCATAAGGTAGGTTTGAATTACGTGTCATGCTCACCATTTAGAGTGCCGATAGCTAGACTTGCGGCGGCGCAGGCTGCGGTGGAAGAATAGACCGATATATCTTAGACTAAAACACTTAGGTGGAAAATCCTTTTAATCAAGGGTTTTCCACCTTTGTCGTTTTCTGACAGTTCGTACAATTCGACATGATTTTATGCTGAATTGTACGTTCATGTTGAACAATTGTTGAACAAAATTAGAGGATGTGTTGAACAAATGTTGAACAAACGATAAATAATTGATTATTAACTTAATATAAAAAAGAGCTATGACAACTTTTAAAATTGTTACCAGAAGCAGACG